>JAABUZ0100000080.1_pt1 | contig 226991 bp, 162 predicted proteins | sample 5562091 | NCBI WGS metagenome assembly JAABUZ01 (sample SAMN12813069, study PRJNA571459) | rock metagenome | isolation source: Antarctica rocks | place: Antarctica: Victoria Land, Linnaeus Terrace sud | collected 2015-12-21
GCTTCCCAGTTCTTTGCGTGGTATACAATGGATGCAAATGGGAAGGTGTTTTTTAGGTGGGGGCGGGGTTCGCGGATACTTTTGTCCTAGTACTGTACATGTCTTTAAAGCATTGTGGTCATACAGCTAGCCTAGCAAACCGGGCCGCTCCGCGGATCACGGGTAACGGATCTCAGCAGCGCTGGGGTACAGCGTAAATGCTTTGGCTGATCGAAAATATGGAGAATTTCTTGGGGTCCCTTGTATATGAATCCTGCGAAAGATGGACCACCTCGACTGATGTAGGGTCGCTTCACCGGCCGGTAAAAAGGAGGAGGTAGGTGGTGGCTGCATCGTTGTGAAACAGTGCCTGCCTTATGTGGCAAAGCTCGACCGACGTAGGAAGATCCTAAGGCCCGCACGCACATATGTAGGCGGTGAGAAGATGTCGAAGCACATTGGATAGTCCAATCAGTGTCTCGAGAACTCCAAACCACATGCATCATCCTTGGATGATCGTCGTCTTCCAAAAGCAAATAAACATACCAGCGGTGCACGTGCGGCTTTTTCTTATGCCAAGCATTGCGAAGGATTGTTACGGCAGACTAAAGGCCTCAGAGTGCAAGGGACGATGGCGCATGGTGCTGTTGGAAGGCAGCGACTTAGGAACAATGCGATGGGCATTGGTAAGGTGCTCCGAAAATTCCAGTGCAGGTCAAAGCATGCGCCATTCATTTAGGGGATCCTGTTGGATCTTTTTATGCAGACAATTGATGGTACAAGCAGGTAGCTTGGGCTGACCTATGGTCCTCAAATTCGCAAACCGTAGTAAGTCTCACCGAGCTCCGTATCACCAGTCTACGAAATTCGTGCTGTTTGCTTGGTTATCTTCACGTTCAGATCTGGTTTCCACCACATGACATGTAGATGGCTTCGCCCCTCCCAATCTAACTTGTGGTCGACTAGTTCGAGACTGTACCTGTAAAACAGTTTTGCGAGCAATAATGATATCTCAACGTTTGCGAAACTGGCAACATCCGAGACTTGTCAGCGCTTGAAGCGACCATGCAAGCTCGGGTTGGAGGAATACATACTTGCGCCCTAAACAGCCTCTTGGCCCTAAAGAAAACGGCTGGCTTGCATGTTTGATGTCTCTACTCAATGGGTCGAGCCATCGGGAGGGAATAAATTCATAGGGATTATGGAAGTTTTTCTCGTCGTGAGTTACGCTCCAAGCACTCGTATAAACCTCGACCTGGGCATCCATGGGTTAGTTGGTTGTACGTTATCTGACGGTCTGAAGAAACTCACGCCTGGCGGTACCCATCTACCATCTACTGGGGCTCCTGGAGAGATTCTTGGGAAGCCTTGGGATCCTGGCGGATAGATGCGTAACCCTTCTTTTATAACTGCCTGTAGATAAGGTAGTTGAGGTGTGGTGGTGGCAGTAATATCACGGTAAGTCCAGAACTTTGCTTGAAGCTCCTTTTGCAGCTGTCTCTGACAGTCTGGGAACTTGCACAAGTAGAAAGTTGTTGCGGCTAGGAAGGTGGCAACAGTTTCACCGCCTGCAATGCTAGCAGCGATGAGCGCTTGACGACCGAAGGCCAGACGAATAAACCTACACAAGAGTAGATGCATGCGCAGTCAGCTCCTCCTTGTCAATTTCACCGGACTCAACCTTCTCAATGACACTCGTCAGAAAGTCCTTCCGAGCGGACTTACAGGCAACTCGACTGTGCAATGTCAGATACCTCGACGGCGGTTGAACCAACGGAAAGAAGATATCACTCGCCTTGCAATTTTCTGTCTGCTGTAATTTAGATGCTGTTTTCGGGTGCTAGACGTGAATGTTGGCCAGATCCTTTTATAGATCGACCAAGCCAATGAGTATCTTCGCAGATTATCAATTATCGTAATGAGGAACAAGTGTTTGGAGATCAGCTGTTGCCAAAAATGAGGCTGACCTACATATATGACAGAAAGATTAATAACTACTAATTCATGGGGATTCAGCAGTGTAGAAGGCCATTACTTACCGTCTTGTATACTGCCGAATGATTCACCGAAAGCCATCTCGCCTAGGACATCGAAAGCCACCATCCCGTACCATTCTGTCAGGTTAATGCCCCCGGATGCACTGCTAAGGTTTTCTACTCTCTCTAAAAATCGGTCTATAGAGTCGTGTATGATAGATTCCTGGTCGCCCAAGGCTTTGTTAGTGAATGCTGCCGCTAGTGACCGCTTCATCCTTTGATGTACAGCAGGGTCTCGCTCGCTACCGATACAAGTACTGGCGAAGCCAGCGCCGTAAATGTCATAGAATCCGCTTTTGGGGAAGATGTGTTTTCCAGGCGATGATCCATATATGTCTTTCCAAGATTCGACAGAAGAGAAGGACAGTTCGTTTGGGGATACACGAACGACACTGCCTAAGAAAGGTAAGCTCAATAAACAGGAATGATCGAAATAGGACGCTTACCTTTCTCTCGATGAGTATCCTCTAATACCCGATGAAAACGGCCGCTGGTCGAATGGTAAAATCGCCACAGCTGATGGCGAGTGGAGTCAATACTGACAGACTGGGAGATGCCTAGGCCGAGTCTTACTCACCAATGTACATCTTGCGAGTAGCGGACCAGGAAAGCCTGCTAAGGGATGAAAGAATAGATTATAGAAGCAATGATAAACCACGTAATACAAGAGCTGTGTCCAATACTGTCAAAGGCTGCCTCGAGGTTTTGGAGGGCTAACAGAACTCACCAATACCAAAAAGCAAGGTACAATTCGCGTGAGGAAAGCGTCCGGAAGTAGCGTCTGGGTACCAATAAACATATTGTTTATAAACTTAGTCTTGACGTCTATTTTCGATGGTCTCAAGAAGGGTAGAGCATGAGGATTGCGTGGACCCTATCCCCCCGGGATCGCGGTTGAAGCCTCTGAATATGAAACACCGCCGAAAGTTTATCGGCAATTGCCTCTTTTGGATTAATCGGCACTACAGAGGTTGATGGCCACTGTAAGCGCTCGAAGCCATTGATAGCTATCGGCATGACATATCGTCCATTTCTCAGCCTGACTTGATGTTCAGTGACCGGCGGCGGATAAGCATCTTGAGGCGAGTTGCGAAGAAACTGGTTCTGTTCAGTTAGGCAATTGTTCAGGCACGCTCGATTTGGTAAAATTCTCCCCCAGTTGGGATAATTGCACAGCCCTGAAACAATGCTGAAAATTATCACATCATGCCTGGCCACCAAATGGGTTGGCGAAAACGATACTCATCAAGCATATCTCGGAAAGCGGGAGGTCGCATCATCTCGGGATCCACTGTGGTAGGCAACATAACCGGCAGCCCTGTTATCGCTCTCTCAGTGACAGTGTTCATAATCTTGGATTGCTCGCGGTTCCAAAGAGCTCCTTCAGACGACAATTTCGATCTCAGCGCTTCCAGTTCAGCACATCTGACCTTCGCTATACCTACACGAGCCTCGTCATCGCGTTGGGAAAGGTCGGCATTGAATCTACTACTTCCGTCAATCACTACATCAAGTGAGCACAGTCGCGGTAGTGTCACTGGATGTGATCTGTCTCTTCTCTGATTCTGGATCCGCTCCCACAGGAACGTCCAAAGCTCCGAAACAGACTCGAATGTGGGCCGACGTTGGGAGCAAATACTTTCCAGGTTGAATTCAAAATGGCCCATGGACCAGAACAAGTCCGCAATCAGTTCGATCCATTCTGTAGGCTAGACGAATTATCAATATGTTGCTCACGTCTTATAACACATCTAGACTTACCCAACCCTCGTCAAAGACAAGATCAATTCCCAAGCTGCGAAGCCTGGGGCACCATGTTGCGATAAGCATCATGGTCGAGTCCGAGAGTCCTACTGTCAGATCTTGTCCGTGATGCGCTGCATCGTGCATTTCCTCCTCGTGAAGCTTGAGCTTGAGAAGTGTCTTCCCAAGATGCCGCCACTGTGAGAGTCCCCAGTCTCTTGCAGGATTTCTATATGCGGTCACAACCAGAACTTCAAGCCTCTGACAGCTTTGAACAAATTGATTGAAAGATAGCTGGTCCGAGCTGATATTGAGCCGTAGCTCAAGTGACCTGAGCTCGTCGAACCGGGGGAGTCCTGCGAGACAACCAGCATCAGTGTGTATGGCTAAAGATTCGACTCGTGTCCATGCAATGGGAAGTTCTTCAAGGTGAATTTGGATACCATTGATCTCCAGAGATCTTAGATGGAGAGGACCAGGCAGCTTCCATAGCACTTGTAAAATAGCTATTTGATCCCCAGGTGATGTGACTGTGAGGTCCCTGATCGAAGAAGACGTCAGCAATTTGCGGAGCTCTTTATATGCTAGAAACTGCCCGTCTAGAAATGATGCGTCCAGAGCGTGAAGTTTGGGTAAGTCCTGCAGGCGTGACAGTGTTCGAGTTGCATCCTGAACAGGAGGATGACGGATGTACACGGTACATTCTGGGTGAGACGAGCGAACGATATCAACCAGCCAGGAGACTATGGGATACTGCGCATCCCAGATAAACGTATGGAGTGCAAAAAGCTTGGGTAGCGCTCGACCTAACAGAGCGAGGTCCTCTTTGCTGCCTTCCCCAGACTGGAGGCTGGCGTTTGGTGCCCAATGGATCCTGACACAACGGACTTTTCTACTCAAGTCGTCATCTTCTAGTAATCGTCTAATAAGCGCCCCGTTTGTTATTCTCCGGCTACGATTGAATATAAAATAAACAGTCTTGTAGATGAAATTCTTAGATAAATTGTAAAAGATCTTGCAAGTCAAGGCAACGTTGAGTAGGGAACCTGGTGAAATGCTGAGTAGCTGTGCCATTGTTAGCTTCGAATACAATCCATTACAACCGAAATGGGGACTTTACATTGTCGAAGACTCCCAGTAAAATGTCGAGATTCAACATGATCAACCACTTCACCCAGATGAATTATCCAGCGCTATCGTAATAGAAAGCTATTACGTATCCCAGTAAATAAATGAGTGGAGGAATCGCGCGTTCATGCACGGCGTAGACAGTGCATCAGAATAGTACTCCTTGGATTTTTTTATAAAACCTTCTGCCCAAAGATGTTCGTGCTATCGAGACAGATAAAAGCGGGACGAGGATCGGTGCTGATCCGCTGCCAAGAGCTCCTAAACTAGCGTTGTCAGAAAGCTTACGAACGCTTGGCATTGATCTCATATATATACATATCGGATCGCTGAGACCTTGAGTTGGGTTCCATCTTTCGATCTCAATGGTTTATCCTTTCCTTCAAGGAATTCTTGGTCTGAAGATCGCTTACCCATTTGGTTATGATAGAGGAAGGATAACACCAGATTCTCAATTTGTCGCAATTTGCTTGTAGTGACTGCTGTGCAGATGACATCCAATACAAAGCACGCCAATATTACCCTTGACCAATCTCCACTTATGGTCGCTTTGATGGTTCTCAGAAGCTTGCAGAACACCTCGTTGACTGAAAATGGCAGACCAATAAAACAATGATATCCGAACATGGCAGCAGTTAGATTCTTACCGAAGTGATTAGGAACATGATTGCTCACAACATTATGCTATGGCATTGCATCGAAAATCACTGATCTATGCTACCAGCCTTCGTCTCGCCCTTGCCATCATAATACATCAACTTTCGTAACAGGTATAGGACATCCTTACTGCGAGGCTTTCCATTCATCTGCATCTCCCCAGCGGTCCGCTGTGATGCCAGAGCTACCCGGATGACTGAAGCCAGCTTCGAGCTGTCGCTGATAACTGACCTCGCGAAGTCTCTCACCTTCGCGTGGCGTCAATTGGAGATAGATCTCCACGCCCACCGCATGCAGGACGAGTGCAAGCCATCCGGCAGTACCAAATGTTAGATCCAGCGCAGCAGCGACATGGCTTTTGCCGTTGAAATTTGCTGGAACCGCGATCCAGCCCTCGGTGTTTCCTGTTGCGGATGAGCATTGAGGGTAGCTTGCCTTGAATTTTTCTTGATCGTTGAACATGGAAGCGATCTGGTCGCAGGGCATGGCACGGTAGTAGCCCCCGATCGAGCTGATGATTTTTGCACTGATGATCATGATGAGGCGCAATGTGATGATGGACCCGGCGTAGAACCACGTACGCAACATCCAGGCGCGGTGCTGGTCTATCTGCAGGCGCTTGATGTTGTAGTATGCCATAAAGACGCCCAGCGTGGTGATTATGACAAGTAGGCCGACGAAGACCTGAGTTTCGATCTCGCCGCCAAAGGAATGGCGAACAATCATCAGTGCACCGATGTTGGCTAGCACAAGAAGACAAATGATCACGTAACCGTTGATTCGATGGACGATCAGAGCTTTGTAACGAATGACTGGCAAGAACTACAATGACAATCATTAAGATTGGTACAAAGCCGACGATTTGCACAGGATTGCGGACGTACCTGGAAGACCACAAGAAAACCGGCCGGCAAGATAGTAGCAAGATTAAGGGTAATGCCAATTTTTAAATATCCATGCTGTAGCCAGTACCAATCTCCAGGGGACGCTCCTGCGCGGAATTTGCCATCAACAGAGAGGTATTGCAGTCGGGCGAGAACGAAGCCGAAGAGAGCGCCAGCGAAGATGAACCCTGCACGAAAGCCATTAGTAAAGCACGACTCCACAACGAAGCAAGGATCTTCACAGAGAGCAAAGTTGTATCCCTTCTTGAATCCGATAGGATTGTAGACCTTCTGGGCGCCTCGAGCAAAGCCGCTGGGTGATTTTGAGGCACTCATACCAAAAGATTAGATTGGACAGTGGGAGTTGAGAGGGATATGTAGAGACAAGCGTTTGATGGTAGGAGATTGCGGAGCGGGTTGCAGGAATCTAATGAAGGCCGCGCAGAAGATCGAGAGACATAATATACCTACCTCTGCATCCTTCACGGACGAAGATTCCTCCGCTGAAGGATGAAGTGCTTGGGAAGCGCGCATCATTGTGCATATCCAGACTGGCAGACTTCTCCATTCACGATGTTTGCTACGCCTGATTCCTGCCACTCGGGACACAAGCCTTTCAGGAGTGAATCGACGGAAACCATACTTAGATAGGATTAACGCAGTGGCAAGGGTCTGCCGCGACAGCTAATTAGAAGCCCGATATGGTTGGCGATCGAAGGCGGCTATGCAAGCAATACCACCATCTCGCGTCTTCGAAGCGTCCGTAAGGTAACCTGACGTCAGTCTAACCGTTGTTCGCACTTTCGCATTGCGCGTTCTTGGCACGTATGACATGCCACACCTGCAATCCAAGGTGTCTTCGAGAGAAATAGATCACGCCAATTCCTGGTATTATTCCAACGACCGTCGAATCCAGAAATAAAGAATGCGCATTATTCCCCCAGTCACACTTTCCGCTTCTCGAGACGATCCTTGTCGCACAGTACGGGTTTTTTTGGGTATAGTATCCATCCGGGGCTGTTCATGACCGACAGATAGCTTCACTTGCAACAGACCCTTACCCAGTATAAGGACCATCATTTCGCGTCTGTGTTTGTGCTCCGTGCAGGATCTTGACTTGCCCGGTCGACAGCGAGGTATAATGCGCTCCACATTAAGCTCGAACGAAATTGACTATTATCGTTCTCCCCATGTCTAGAACGCAATAATAGAGCCCTGATAGAGCGAACGAAAGGCGGCGCGCCAAAGAATATGGCAACTGAAAAGAGCTCTGCAGGACAGGGGGGCTAGTGCCGGGGACGAGGGAGATTAAGGGGGCAGTGCTTGGCCGTCTACCATACTATTTAGTATGGTGACTACTTATTGCACTTTCCTCTTTCCTCCTCTTCCTTATTGCATTCGACTCTTTTGAATAATTGTCTTTTCGCATTACTACGCATTTTACTATCGTTTGTTAGACATTATCTTTTTGTATTATTGCGCATCTTATTATCGATTGCAATTGCTTTAACTTTTACTATTTATCTTATTATTATAACAATTGCTTTTTATCTCTTTATTATTTGTTTTTATATTATTAATATAATACTATCTCGCAATAGCAAGATTGTTAACAAGATTGTCTTGAATAAATTCTTAAATATTGTTAATAACAATACTTTTTGCATTGCTTATATTAAGAAGTTTGTTTCTAAAATACAACTTAATACTTGTTTTAAGTTAAAATTTAATACTTTTTTATAACAAATATTTAAAAATATTTTATATTATTGTTGTTAATTATTGTTTTTTTATCCTTTATTGTTATTGTTGTTTAAGAATTAAGAAAAAAAAATTAAGAATAATATATAGAATCTAGTTTTATACAATAAGATTATATTTTTTTATCTTAGAATTAAGATAATAACAAAAGAAATTATTGCACAAAGATAAATAATAACAATAAGAAAGATTTTTATTGCTTAAAAATTGCAATTGCAAAATCTAATAATAAATAATATATATATATTTGTTTCTATAACTTCTATTAATTTAATAATATTATTAAATATTTGTACTTATTCTATTAATATTGTATTCGAACTTAATACTTTTGTTGCTATATTTTTTAGTATTTTGTATTGTTATTTAAATAATATTTTCTATAATAGACTAGATATTAAGAATATTATAAAATTTACAATTTATCTTTTCTTTATTATTGTAGCAAATATAATTAATTCTTTTAACGCAAGAAGTTTTTCAAATTTTCTTTATACTTTTAATATATATATCTTTATTGCTTTTAACTTTATATTGTACTTAACAATAAAATAGAAGTTTTATTAAGATATTACTCTTTACTTATTGTTAATATATAATAAGTATAATAAGTTACAAAATCTTTGTCTTTATTAGATTATATTGTTAGAAATTTATAACTTGCGCTATTTAAATAAATAAGATAACTCTTTATATTAAACGTTGTTCTATCTTAAGACAAAATAAAAGTCTATTAATATTTCTAAAAAGTAATTTAATTTATCTTTGTTATTAGAGTTCTTATAAAGATTTTATTTTATTGTTAACTTTGTAAAGAATATCTTAATACTTATTTTAAGTAAATTATTAACTATTGTAAATTATATTTGTTATTAATAGACTAAATATAGCAAATACAACAATAGTATTAATTAGTAATATAAATATATATATATTTTATTAAGAAACTTATAATTCTAATTGTTATTTTAATAAAATATAACAATTAATAATCTTATTATTTTTCTTGTTTTCTAATATATTAAGTTTTCTAATCTTTGTATCGAAGAACTTTTTATATAATTTAATATTATTAAATAAATTTAATTTGTTATTAATTAAATCTCTATTAATAAAGAAATAATATAAATATCTTAAAAAATATCTTAATAAATATTTTGTATTTATTCTTTTAGATATAGTTACGCAAAATACTAAAATTAATTATATTAACTTGTAGATTTTTCGTATAAATACAAATTATATCTTAGTAAATAAAATTTCTAATATATTTATTATTAATATTAACAAATAATTGTAAATAAATTGTTTAATTGTATTATCTATTTTATTACTTAATTTATATATATATTTATTATTAGAACTTGTATTAAAATACAATAATAATTAAAGATATATTTATAATCTTTTCTTCTCTAAAAATATCTTTATTAATAATAATATTTTTTGCAATTAAGAAGCTCTTAAGTATATTGCAATTAATAATATTCTTATTGTTCTAATTTTATAAAAATAAGAAACAATATTTTTTGAAGAGAATCTTGCTAATTTTTTTAAACATATATTGATAATAATATTTAATTAATAATTATTAGATTTTTAGTAAAATCTTATTTTCTATATAGAAAACTTTCTTCTCTTTAAATTACAAATTATCTTGTTTTTTTTAATCTATTTGCAAAAACTTAATATTAAATGCTAATATAATTGTTCGAATAACAAATTCTTTTGTACTATTTAAATAATTTCTTTATTATCTTGCAACATTTTATTAATATTTCTTTTTGTTAAAAAGAATAAAATTTGTTTTATAATTTATTAGATTTGCAAAACAATAAAAAGAAAAGATAATTAAGTTAATAAATAAAGTTTTTAGATATTAAACTTAATAGTAAAATAATAAAGATATATTTGTTCTTTGCAAAATTGCAACAAGTTTATTATCTTATTATTATAATATTAAAGACAAGATTTTTTTCTTAATAGAATCTAGAGATTTTAATCGATTTTCTATTCTTTTGTATTAAGATTATTGTGTCTAGATATATTTTTCTAAGTATTTTATATATTTCTTTAACAAAATTTATGCAATATTATTGTATTATTATCTTTATAATAAAAAATATAGTTTAATAATATTACTTTTTGTTGCATTAAAATAATATTAAGATTTTGCAATTTTCGATCTCTTAATTAATCTCTTATATATAGATAAATATATCTAGTTTTTAAAGAATAAATAATCATTAAATATTTAATAAGATAAGCAAACTTATTAACGTCTTTAGTAAACAATATTTTACTTGCGTTAAGAATAAAGCTCTTTATATTAATATATATAAAATAAGAGCAATTCTTTATATTTTTTGTCTTTAATTATCTTGACTTTGCAACAATAGAATTATTATTTACAACAATAATATTATGTTACACTAGTACTTTCGTAAGAAATATTAGAGAGAATTTATGTTATTAAAGAAATTTGTAGACGTCTTTAAACAATGTAAGCAATTATTTAATAATAAGAATTTTGTAACTTAGTAATTATAATAATAAGTTTAAACTTAAGATAAATTAAATACAATTTATAAAAAAGTCGCATTTTTAGTTTTCTATATATTAAGAAAATATAGATTGTTCGTCTTGTTCGTTCGTTAAGCATAACGAGCATAATTGTTCGCGATATTCGCTCATCAAACATGTTAAACATTATGTTCAAGATGTTCGTTTCTTAAATACGTTAAACATAATAATAGATGCGCTCATAACGTATAGAATTTAAATTATTAATACAACTTAAGTAAGCTCGTAACACTATTCTTTTTCTTTAGAGTTTTCGTTCTAAAAATTCAATGCTTCTCTATCATGTCTTTAAGAAAAATTAATACTAAAAATTCTTTTTTTCGTAAGAAAGATTTTTTTGACGCTTTAGATTCTTTGTGTTTAGCGATGCGTTCTTGTCGCAATTGTGCGATATTTAATAAAACTTATTGTGTAAACAGTAATTTCGAAAAGTGTATAAAATGTGTGCGATTAAGTCGTAATTGTGATTTGACAATTTTGTTTACTTCGATAAAATAAATTTACGAGAAAAGATTGCGCTTAAAGAAAGAAATGCGCGAAGCGCATACTAAGCTAAGTCGTTTAAAAAAACAACTAAATTCTTTAGAAAATAAAGAGAAAGAAATGATTGTAACGAAGTAAAAAAACATTAATAATCTAAAGATAAATAAAACGTTTTTTGCTAAGTTTATTATAAAGACTTTCGAGTTGTTATTTAATGTGTCGTTCGAGCAATTTTAACTTTCGATCGAATAAAATTAAGCTATCGTCTTTTTGTCTAATTTTGATAAAACTTTCTTAAAAGATTTTAACAACAATTAAGATTTTTCTTTAATTCTTATGTATTTTTTAATGTAAAATATTCTTTTTACTTGATAAAATATTTTTGATCTTTCTATTGTAAAATTTTTTTAACTTTATATTATTTTTTCTTTTGTAAATAAAAATAAAATGTATTCTATAAAAACGTAATTGAATTCATTAATTCTAACAATAAAATATAAAATACTAGAAATACTTTAACGTCTTTAAGCAAATCGAGTTTGTAATTAATTAATTTCTTTGTCTTCTTAATAAAAAACGATTCGACTTTAACATTATTTAATTTCTTATTTAATTTTCTTGTTTTAAGATTTTTTGTAAAAAGATTTATTTTATTTTTTTCTTTAGTTAAGATGTCGTTTTTCGTTTGTTGTTCTAATACTTAATCGATCTTTTTTGCATTTTTAAGATGTTGTTATATATCTTCTTAAGTGTTGCTATTCTCTTAATAATCAATTAAGCTAATAGATGCTTTTGCTCTTTCTTGAAAAGATTAAATTCTTTGTTATAATTGGCGAAAAATGAAGTTATTTTAGTAATATTCGAAATCTTTGCATTTAATGCTAATTAAGTTATAAATAAAAGTAATATTTAATTATTGTAAATATTGTTGACGTAATGTCTTAGATATTGCTCTAGACTTTAGTTCGTTCGTTCTATTTAATCATTCATAATCGAATAATAGGCAATGAACATTCTAAGTCTTGTTTCTAACATTAGTAGAAACGTCTTTCAATAATTAGATGTGAAGAGTTTGTCTCTATTACTAATTAGTTCTTTGAATATATTATAATATTATATAAGTTAATTTAATACAATGTATTCTAGTTATTCTATTATGAACTTCTTTTTGCATGCAATAATATATAAATATTTAATAAGTTTATTAATTATTATTAATATCGAATTATATTTGTCTTTAATTGCTAGATTTGTCAACTTAAGTAACTTAATAATAAAGTTTATTATAACTTCGTTTTATAACGATTTAGATAATTTCTAATATTAAATCTTGTTATAGTTCGCATATGTATTATGTTTGTTTTGCTAACAATTAAGATATCGTTTAATGTATGTTTTAACAACTTGTCTTATCTAAGAAAACTAACAATGTTAGCATAAAAGTTGAAGAATTTTAATTACTTTCAAATGCTCTTGCAATAATTCATCATAATGCTCTTTTATATATTTGTCGATTTTGTTAATAGATATTTGAAGTTTTTCTTTCTTTATTAAAAACTCTTCTTTGTTATCTTTAAGTATTTGTAAAATAGCATTTAGCTCGTATTTATTTATTAATAATGATTCGTTTTTGTTAATCTTAAGTATATTGTAATTAAACGATTTATTCGTTTTTATATAATTATTTCTTTTATTAAGTGCGTTTGCTTTGTTATTATCTTTGTTTAATGTATGTTATATTTTAAATTTATATTGTTCAAGTCGTTCTAATTATCGCATTTGTCTTTTGTTAAGCTATTTAATAATAGTAAAGTATAGAAGATTTTTATAATTTGTAAGAATCGTAAGTTCTAATAATTTTTTAATGTATATTCTTTATAATTCTAAAAAAACTACAATAGCAAGTAGTTTTTTGTCATAAATATTATAATTTTGTTTAATTAACGAAAATTTTCTTAAAAGATATATTATTAGATGTTATATATCTTTATGCTTTTAATTGAAATATACATCAATAATTAAATTTAATGCGTTAATTTTAATTTTGTTTAACAATTGTGAATTGTACATTCTTAGTATTAATTTTTTTAAACATTTTAGTTTAAAATTTTAAAGTAATTTTTCTTTTATTAATTCTTATATCTATGACGTCTTTTTTTTCGTAAAATTTGTTAATAATATTGCATTAACGAAGTAGTTTTTAATGAATTTCTTGTTATAGTTTATAAAATCTAGAAAGAATTAAACTTTCTTAATATTAGTAAATAATTTTTATTTTTTAATTGCTCGTAGTTTTTTAAGATTTATGCGTATTTCATGTTGTTTAACGACGAATTCAAGAAAGTTAATTTCTTTTTAATGAAATTCGCATTTCTTTAATTTAAAATATAAATTTCTTTAATTTAGACATTCTAATACTTTAAAAACATAATTTATATATTCTTTCAAAATATTTAAGTAAATTATAACAAATTGATTCAAATATTATCGTAGTACATTATTAATTATTTTTTGACACATTGCTAAAGCGTTCGTAAATTCGAACGACATTATTATATATTTATATAATTTATATTGTATGCGAAAAACTATCTTTTATTTCTTTTCTATTTCTTTTCTAATCTAATTGTACGCTTCTTGTAAGTTTAATTTAATAAAATACTTTGCTTCGAATAATCGATTTTAAAGCTTATTAATGTTAAATAATAAATATTGATTTTTTATCGTAATATTGTTTAACTTTTAATAATTAATATATAAATGAAGAATTTTATTCTTTTTAAGTACAAAGAGAATTAAGTATTTTATCTATGATTAAAATTTTTTAATAATTTTTTTTTTTCCGTTTTTTGCTAGATATTCGCGAAGTGCTTTTAGCTTTTTTTCGAATAAAGTATATATAAGTTTAAACGTAAGTTACTTGTTTAATTCAAGTTTAATTTCGTAATTTTACAATTAATGTTTAGATAAAATCTTAGTTGTTTTTTTTTTAAAATAAATATTCTTAATTGTTGTATATTTGTAATACGTATCTTAGCAATTTTTTTATTATATTAAATATTTTAGAACTCTTAGAAGATTTGTAGTTTTTTTTATTTACTTTAACTTTGTAATTTAATTAATTTTTATTAATGCTTGTTAAGTCGAACTTTATTAAACTGTTTTTTTGCAAAAATGTAAATTCACTACTTGCGATCAAGTTTCGACTTAATTTTTTATCTATTATTAAACGTTATTGATGCGCAAATTTAATGTGAATTGCGTAATCACATTGTACAAATCTAAGTATTTGTGTATTTTAATTAATTTCTAGATCATGTTATTTTAATTAAGGCATTTCTAGAACGATATTATAAGTAATTATTTTTACTATATTAAAGATTAGTTTCTCGTAATGTTGCTAAATAACTATTGATAATAATTTTGTTTCTTTGTTTACTTTTTTATTTTTTGCGAATAACGAGTTTTTATCTACAATTATTAGATTGTAAGCGTTAGACTTCTTTTAAATAAAATACTTTTTCCTCTTTATAAAAGCTTTAATTATAAAATTATTTATTGCATTAAAATTAATCATTGCTATAAGTTAATAATCGTTAATCTTAATTAATGTAATAAAACATTATATGTACGCTATTAAGTTTAGTTGCTATTGTTAAGCTAACATATTGTATTTCTTCGATATGCTTTTTATTAAAAAATTTAAACTTTTTCTTGCTTCTATGTTGTAATTTTTGTCTTAAACGTTTATTTATGCTAAGCTTTCTTTTGTTGCTAGATTGTTAACTTTGACTTTTTAGAAAATTAATTAATTTTATTCTTTTCTTTTAAATGAGTTTAGCATAAGTCGTTGTAACAAGTTATTTAATTAAGATTTACATATATTGTAAAATCTAATTGTTTTATAATAATGCTAAATATATTCTTTTTTGTAATAACATTATTTTTTAACTTCTTTTCGCATTCGTTTATAATCTTTAATAAATTAATTAAAGTTTCGAAATAATTCGTAATGTTTTTTATGCATTCGTAAAAGTTCTTTTAATTGTACTTTTTATTCGAGTCGATAATTAAATTATAAGACTTAATTATTTTTTAAAGTATTTAATTAATTTTCTACGTAAATGCGAATGTCTTGTTTAATGATGTTTTATCTAGAACTTTTTATAACTAATTTAAGTTCTTTACTAGATAATAATTGTCGTTCGATCTAGTCTTAGAAATGTTTGTCTTTGTGTTAATTTACTTTTTAATGTTGTTTTAGCTATTAAATATCTCTCTTAACATAACATTAATTTGTCGACAATTTATTAAATTTTGTGATCAATAATCTCTTGCGAAGTGACTTAATTTGTCACATAAATAGCACGTTTTCTAAAATTTGTTATTTTGCTTTTCTTTAAAATTCTTTTTTTTGCGTCGTTAAATAAAATAAAATTTTATAAATACAAGCTTACAATAATCTAAATTACTATATTTTTAATTAGAACAAAATTCTTTTTAATAATATTTGATCGTTAATTCAAAGAAGATTCTTGCTTTTTTGTAAAACTAATTATATTGTTTTTTCATAATTCTTTTATACAATTTGTCGTCGAAATCGATAACTACTTCGATAAGATCAAATATATCGTTAATGAATTTACTATCGCACATAATTTTGTTCTTAAAATTGTTTTTAAAAATTTGTCGAAACATTGTTATAAGTGCGACATCGTTTTACTTAATAAAATTAACATATTTTTAAAATCTTACTACGTAGTTTGTTGCAAAAATTCGTTAAATTAAATGTTAAATTATTCTTTTTGCAATTTGTTTTTCGTTTAATGTTTTAAAGATTCTTCGAAGCTCTTTTTTAAAATTGTCGAAATTCGTAAACATTGCACAAGAATTTTCGTCATAATATTCTAGATATTTGCGTAAGTTTAATTTGAGTTAATGCTAAGCTCTTTTTTTAAGAAATGTGAATGCAAAAATTGTCTTTTTGTTCGTTAAAACAAGATAAAAGATAAAATAAATATTTACTTGCATAAGTTAATTCTTTAAGTCGATTTAATCTTTATAATAAACGTTAGATTTATTAATTCTTATTTTGTCGTCTTTATTAATAAAGAGTTAACGTAATATTGTTAAGCTAATGTTTAAAATAAAAACGCGTTAATCTAATATAAACATTCTTAGAATGTTCAAAGTATTACGCTAGTACTTTCGTAAAAAATATTAAAAAAAATTTATGTTATTAAAAAGATTTGTAAACGTCTTTAAACAATGTAAGCAATTATTTAATAATAAGAATTTTGTAACTTAATAATCGTAATAATAAGTTTAAACTTAAGATAAATTAAATACGATTTATAAGAGAGTCGCGTTTCTAATTTTCTATATATTAAAAAAATATAAATTGTTTGTCTTGCTCGTTCGTTAAGCATAACAAACATAATTACTCGCAATGTTCGTTTATTAAATATATTAAACATTATGTTTAAGATGTTCGTTTCTTAAATACGTCGAACATAATAATAAATGCATTTATAATATATAGAATTTAAATCACTAACATAACTTAGATAAGCTTGTAATATATTATTATTATTGTAAATTTTAATAAAGAATTTATTTACAATAATCTTATAAATTTCTTGCAAGATATTGTTTAACGTAATTGATAAATTAAATTTTAATTCGAACAAACTAATTTGTTTAACTTTAATTCTAGAATTAAGCAAAAGTTTTAACTTAATTAAATAAATCAAGCATATAAGATATGTCGAACGCTTAATTTAATTTATTTAATTATAAATATTATATAATGTACTAATTCGATTAAGCTAATGTTAAATTTACATTAATTGTATATAATTAATATAAATTCTACATTAACGAAATCAAATTAACGCATAAATAAAATAAGATAAGATAAAATAAACAAATATTAACGCGACAAAATTAACTTAAGTTCTTAATATAAACTTGACAAAACTTAATTTTAGAATTAAATTTATATCTTAATTCTAATTTAATTCTACAAGATTTAAGAGAATAAATTAAATTAAGAAAAAAAGTATTTGATTCAATTTAATAATTATATTAATATTGTTATACTTCTTGCTTTTAGCAATATATTAATAGAGACAATTTAAATTAATTTTAAGTTAAATAATTTAAATAATTTGCTTTTATATAATAAATATAAGATTATTATTAACAAGTATTTATAATTAGTATATTTTATTGTTTAAATTTTTACAATCTTTTTAAGTTTTAGTATGCAAAGATATTTTTAAATTAAAATATACTTTTTTTTCTATAATAGAAGTTTGCTACTATAATAAGAAATTTCTATTTAATAATCTTTAAAAGTTATATATAATATTATTGTTTTTATCTTAATTGAAATACTTTGTTTATTATTATTTAAAATATTATTAGTTAAATTGCTTATTTAAGTTTTAATTATATTAAAATAAAGATTATTAAAAATTATATTTGCAATCTTTGCTCTATTTATATTAATAGAAACTATTATTAATAATTTAAAGAAGCAATTTCTATAATATAATAACTTTATTAAGTTAATATTAATTTAAGAGAATCTCGTAATATCTTGTGCTAGTTTATTAGAATAATTTAAATAATTTATTAGAATTTAGATTGTTTTATAATTTAGCTAAAATTTTTAATCTAATTAAATTAATATTATATATAGAATTAATATTCAAAAACAAAAAAGATTTAAGAAAAAATTGTTTTTAAATATTAATTCTATACGTAATACTAATTTAATTAGACTAAATTTTTTAGCTAAATTATAAAACAATCTAAATTTTAATAAATTAATTAAATTATTCTAATAAATTAACGCAAGATATTACGAGATTCTCTTAAGTTAATATTAACTTAATAAAGTTATTATATTATAGAAATTACTTTCTCGAATTATTAATAATTTTAATCATATAATCTTTAATAACTCTTTTTTTCTTTATATTATACGCAATATTAAATATTATTAAAATAATAATATTTCTTGTAAATACAAAGTTATTATACAAAATATCTTATTATATATTTTGTCTATATTTAATATATTTATATAATTAAATATTACTTTGTATATTATCTTTTATCTTATCTTTATAGATTTTCTATAAGTAAGTAAATTTATATAAGAAATATAGAATTTAAATAATGCAAAGTTTGTTAATTTATTTATTATTAAGCTATCTATTAAACTTTTAACAAATAAACTTAAATTAAATATTTTTATCTTTAAAATAAATTCTTTTTGCAAAGATATTATTCTTAAAATTATTATTGTTAATATTATTAAATGTACAATTATTTTCTTAGAAGAAATACTTCTTATAACTTTTAATTGTCTTAATAATTTTTTTCCAATATTAATAAAAATATCTTTAATAAAAAAAGAATTATTAATAATCTTTTGTTAAAATTTTTGTTAAATAGATTATAATAATAATTATATTAGTTATTTCTTTTATTGTAATACAATTATTAAAATATGCAATTTTAATATATTAAAAATAATAATAATATTTTTAAATTATTAAAAGTTTAATATTTATCTTTATTATATTAAAATTAATCTTAACTTAATTTTATAAACGTTGCATTATTACTAAAGTTTAGATTAATTATTAATTTAATTTTAATTATTTTAAAATTAAATTAAATCGAATTAAGTTAATTTTCGATTTAAAGATTAAAATCGAATTAAATTATTAAGAATATTAAGAATATTAAAAATAATATAAATTTAATTTAAATTTAGATTTTTTTAATTGTTTTCTAGATAATATATAATAGTAATGCATAATATAAAAACAATATAATCTAATATTAATTAACTTAAATAAATAAATTATTTCTATTAAATTATTAATTAATTGTTACTAAAAATAATAAAATTTACTAAAAATAATAGTCTTGACAATTTAATTTAATTTTTCGATTTAATTTTCGATTTTAAGTTTAAAATCGAATTAAATTGTTAATTTTAATTTTAGAAATTAAATTATTAAGATTTTTAATTTAATTCGAATTAAATCATTAAAATTCGATTTAATTTCTTGAATTAAACTTGATTTCTTAAATCGATGCGATTAGTCTACTAAAGTTACTAGTTTTTATTATCTTTATTTTAATAATATTATCTTAAAACTTAAAAAAAGTTAATTAATTTCGAAGCAATTTTAATAATTTTATTAATAATTTTATATTATTGACAATCTCTTTTATAAGTATTTAAATAACAATAAAATTCTTTTTAAAATAATTTTTACTTAAATACTTTATATATAGAAAATAATATATTTATCTTTTTTTTTGTTTATTTTAAGTCTTAAAAGCAATAGCAAAGTTCTACAAAACAAAAGAACTAATATTAAGAATAAAAGAAATTAAAAGAATAATACTTAATTGTTTGTTATACTATTTAGTATAATAATTATCTATTGCACTTTTCTTTTTTCTTTTCTTTCTTATTGTATTTAACTCTTTTAATTTGTTCTTTTACTTCTTTTACTTTTGTTATCTAGATAGAAGAAAGTTAGTTAACTTCGAAGAAGTCTTGATAATTTTATCGATAATCTTATATTATTGGCGATCTCTTTCGTACGCATTTAGATAGCGATAAGATGCTTTTCGAGATAATTGATGCCCAAATATCTTATATATAGAAAATAACATCTTTGTCTTCTTTTTTCTATTTGTTTCGAGTTCCGAAAGCAATAGTCGTGCTAGTTGCAAGAAAAGACGTCGAAATTCATTAACTATGTGATTTGACTTTCCTATGAACGAAGTTGAGCTTGGGCTTGAAGGCTCATAGAGAGCTGATGTCGCTGACGCCAAGACTAGAATCATTGAGAATTGGATTGAAAAGGATTGGGGTTTCTCGTTGACAAATCGGCTATTTGTTGGTTGCTTCGCTGACCTTACGGTACTTAGAGCTACCCAGCTGACAGAAAAAACAAAGCTCAGCCTTTTGACAAGCATTTCGATAACATTCAACCAGTCTCAAACAACTTTCTCGAAACGGCATTGAAAACATGATCGGTCCTTTCGCTTGAGAATGGCCATGATAGCTTGCTTAGACATCCCATACTGCCAGACGGCTCGAGGAGGAATGTCTCGAGCCCTTGAGCTTTGACAGTCTGCATTTGTCGCTTGATCAAGCTATATTGACCTCGCTAGCTGTTCGGAATTAATGCTTCTGCTTCGGCATATGGAGAATCAGGTCCGAAGACTTCTAGATCTTGGTTGATATCGTGATGGTATCATCCCAACTCGTCGAATACCTATAACGTGCTGGGATCGGTATCCCTCCAAGCATAGCGCAGGCGTGAGTAGGCAGACCGATTTTCATCCATAAACGCAGTCGTCAAACAATTCGATGGGTGTGCCAGGTGTAGGTAACAAACAGCAGGCAAAATTGAGAGAATAGGTGGAATTGAAGCCTTGGCGTCAAGACACGCTAGTGCTCCGGCTCTCGGATCATATTTCAGATAATTTTGCATGGTCCAACGCCTTCATACTTTACAGCGAGGCTGAGTCTCTTAGCCAAAGCACGCTTTCCGATTCTCAAAGTCCATGGCGAGATCTATTGGCCAATCGCGGGTTAATAACTAAGCTCGTCCCTCACCGCCTCGTCATTACTGGTGCTTCCACGGTTCAGCCTCTCAATGGCACAGCAGTCGAAAGATCAAAATACATGCATCCTGATCCTGCTCCTGATCCTGATCCTGAATCCACTTGAGTTTTAACAATCTCAGCTGGCGTGCGTGCATGGTTGATATGTCTACATCGAGAGTATGTAAACAGTGGGTCTGCTCTTCCCCCTGCTCACTTCCTCGTCTGCGTGTTCCGTGGCTCTTCCCATAACCAGCACGGCGAACCCAAGGTCGTAATTGCCTCTCTTTTCGAGTCTGTCCGAAAGACCACGACTATCATTTTTCTCTTCCCTTCTTGCCTAGCATCTCTTGTGCTCCTTTCGAGCTTGACTGTTGCTCAACAGGGCAACGGCTCAAATCCCACCACCGTCTCCCTCTAGCTGCCCTGGCTACTCCAAGGTCTCAACGAAAATCTCCAGGCCTCCGTCATCAACGCCGTACGTCCCCAATTCCCAGCCTCATTCCCACAAGCCTACTTAACCCCCCTTCAGCAATCAAACGCAACAACTTACCTGCTCTCCTGCCCCACCTCCACCAAACCCTCCTCACGAAACGCAACAGCCATCTGCGCCCTCGGCGAACCTGAGACCGTCACTGCCAATCCCACCACAGTCCTCGTGAGCGCCTCCACATCCGGCACCTCGTTCGATTACGGGTGTCAGTATGCCGGCACAACCAAGCTAGCGACTTACATGTATGGGATCTCCGCTGCCAGTTACGTTTCGGCGGGCAAGACCGGTCCTTTTAGGGTCGAGGGTGAAAGCTCATATCCCACGAACTCTATCACGTTCCAGCCGGTAACCGTGACGGCGGGAAATTTGACGCCAGGGGCGCCTACGGCGACTTCGTCGGGGACAACCGCGCCTACATCTAAGCCAACGAATGGTGGAATCGCTTTTGGGTTCGCGGGTCAAGGATGATGGGGCGCTGTTGGAGCAGGGTTTGTAGGGCTTGCCATGGGGGCGATGTGAAAGATGGACTGGGTGTAGATTTAGCTGGATCTCGGTGCTTTGGCCTGTTGCAAGCTGTGTCTTCCACGTACAGAGATGTTTCCGTCGCGTCGTCTAGACTCTGACCAATATTGTAGCCAGGATCAACTAGCAAGTCTGCATGCTCAGCAACGAGCACTGATGACCTGATCAAAAATATCTTGAGTTTCCAAGCGGTGAGCTGGAGATGCTGCGCAGAACCAAATACCGGAGAAGGCATGACAGGGTGGATCGCGAACTGCGATGTCGATCAGATCAGATTACATTCTCAGATTCGGTAGTAAACAAAGCTTGGGAAGGACATAGGAATAAAACTTGGTCGTATGAAGTCCTGCAAATGGCAATGTATCGGGTGCTGTATTCTGTGCATGTTCTCCTACTGGAGATGCTCGGGCACGAGAACAATGTTAGATATTGTCGGCAGACGTACCCCGACTGGTAGCACAATCTCAAAGTAAGAACTTAAACTCTCCATAGATTGCCATCGTAGGTCATCGGGGCTGTGGACGGAAAATTGCAACCATAAATATAAGCTGGACCAACTTAAGACGCTTCATTGACCCCATTTAAGTCTCAAAATGCATATGATTGCCGACTCGCTGCGCGTAATTGTCAGCGTCGGTGTTGGCAACCCCGTCTGAATACTGTCACACACGGAATCGCCCTTCTCTTCGCTACTATCTCTCTGGGGAACATACTCTTCCGTCCCCGATGCACTACTCCTCTGAAGCATCGCGCAGCCGCACTTCTGCGCCAACAGCATTACCTCCGCATGATTTTCGGTCCAGTCGCCCAAGCGTAATTCGCAGCTTTGAAAATTGCGTACATTGTTCTCCAAGGGCTCAAGGAGGTAACGGATGTCTCTTGAATCCTGCAATGGCCCTAGGGAGCTAAAGGACCATTTGAAGTTGTGGTGTCAGTGTTCACTGATTCCATGATCGGGCTCAGGAGCGTCGTCAACCTCTAAGAGAAGCTTCGCGAACAAGGGATGGCGGCGTGTGATGTGCTTCTGGAGACGGCATAGGGCCCGTATATTTCCACACATTGGCTGCCAAGGGTTTCCGGGTGCAATCGTGCCAATAAGCCAGCTAGGACCCACGACTGGAGATATGGTGGTCTGAACTCAAACTCTTAGCTGCTCGATAGGATGGAAGGGAAAGGAGATCGAAAAGCCGGAACGAGGGTTCGAAGAGGGCAGCATCAATCTGATGTTCGTTGCATTCATCGGAGTTGCAGTAGGGTCGGCCGAGAAACCATAAACCTTCCCACTTTATGAATATCGTCCACGTCCTGAAGCAGAAAGCATCAAGGATCTTCCAATGTACCTGCGGGTTGACGAGGATAATGGCCGAGTAGCCCTTGAGGGTACGGTAGAAGCGTGATTTCTGGCAGCTCGGTGGACTGATGGCTGGCTGCTGATTTAAAGCATCCAAGTCCGACAAACCATAGTCGTAGATTTGCTGTCGTATCTCGAATGGCAGCAACAAGAACGATGGCAACAACGTTACGGCAATCTTGATATGACGAACCGCCCTTCAATTGGTGATCCGATTTCAACCCTTTAAGACTCAGAAAACGTTTGATACCAGAATGGAAATTTTCATACACTCACAGAAGCCGACCTCACAAGCGCACATCATTTTCTGGATAAGCACATCGTTTAAGGAAAGAATAAATAAATTCATCCGGAGTGAGCGATACGCCATCAATGCCACTTCCGATTATGTCACTTGGTCGTGGTGTCGCTTCGTGATTGGAAGTAAAAACCATAAGCTTGGGCTTCCCTTGGTGCATTATATTCGCTTTGATTTCTGCTATGTTAACCCCCCGGATCTGATGCTGTGTGCTTGCATTAGTTGGTCAACAGAGCTGAATTTTAACCCCCTCGACATATATATTGTGTGCGTGCCAAAGGGCGTAGGAATTCGACAAAGAAGCCCTGAAGCATGATGCATCATTCGGGGTTGTATAAGCAGGATAGAGATCTGCTTTTGCATGGTCGTCTAAGAGTGACATAGCTCTTCATTTCACCTACTCCGAATATTCTGGCGGACTCGTGATGAATAGTAGATTGATAAACAAAACCTGAAAAACTCACGCAACCTTCGTGATAAGTTTTCCTTGGTTACCACCCTCAAACAAACGCATCCAGACATTCGGCACCTTTTCCCAGCTCGATTCGACCACTGTCTCGTTCTCATCACCTACCTTAACTTTGCCATTGCTGATGGCTTCGCGTAACACCCCTAACGCTTCTTTGACCTTCTTACCACCTTCCATGGCTAAGAAGTCAAATATAATGAACCCTCTGATTTCAAGCCTCATGCTTATGACTTCAGAGTAATTCTTCAAGGCCGTCGGGCTCGATGTGTTGTAATTGGAAACGGCACCACAGGCTGCAATACGACCGTGACGCTTCATGCGAGTCAGACAAAGATCCAAAACCTCACCACCAACGTTGTCGAAGTACACAGATGCGTACTCTGGCGTTGCCGTGATCAAGGCGTCTTTGAACTTCTTCGGCGAGTCCTTGTAGTCAACGCAGACATCGGCACCCAGACTCTCTACCCAACTACATTTCGCCGATCCTCCTGCAATTCCAATAACACGCTTGCAGCCAACGATATGCTTAGCGATTTGGACCACCATGCTGCCAGTAGCTCCAGCAGCGCCGGAGATAATCACTATATCTTCAGGTGCACATTGAGCTATGTCGATCAGGCCGTAGTAGGCAGTCAAGCCTGTAAAACCTAGGGCACCTAGAAAATGTGTATCGCTCAGTCCTGGAATCGACTGTATTGGTTGAACATCTTTGGCATCGCAGACGGCATACTTGCTCCATCCGGTGTTGGCTGCGACTTTGTCGCCTTCTTTGAAGGAGGTGGAGGTGGATGATAGGACAGAGGCGATGGAGCGGGCGCGCATAGGCGTATTGAGGGGGACAGGTGGGACGTATAACCGGTCGGGATTTACATGTGCGGATATCCAGCCGCGCTGTGCGGGGTCATTGGACATGTATAGAGTCCGTACGAGAACCTGATCTGCTTCGAGAGTGGGTAGAGGCTTTGTTTCCAATTTGAAGGTAGGATTAGAGCCAGAGAGGACGGGGAGGTCGGTGGGCTTGTTCGCGAGGAGCCATTGAAGAGTCTTCGTAGGAAGCGTCATCGCTCCAATAATCCAGCTGGTAATTTTGCGGAATAGTAAGGAAATCAGTAATACAGAACGAAATTTCGTACAAAAATCGAAGGGCTTAAAGAAGATGATCAAGTGCGGTGGTACGGAGTACTAGAACTGACGTAATCGCCCTACTCTACCTCGGACCTCGGCACTTCTTTGGACGGCTTGGCAGGGGTAACTTGGATACTCCAGTCTTTACGCTCTTGAAAGCACAATCTTCTTTAAGAGGAAAAGAATTCACCATTTCAACATGGAGCTTCCAATTATTCGATTGAAGGTTCAGGCGTGTAGGGCATCGACTACGACCACACCAGGGCAACATGACTTCGTGGAACGACATAGGATATTGCGCCAGAAGGTCACTTCTGTCAGCCGATGCAGTGACTGGATGCTTCCCAGGCTCATGGTTTTCATGCTTGCAACGCAGAATGGTCTCGAGACCGGTCCCTCATGATTTGAGCGGGCAATGCGCCTATGGCTAGTAGGGAGCCGCATATGCAATGCAGTCAAAGTTCTGCCGCTTCGCGGTTGCTGTTGCATGTCTTAAGGTCAGCGAGAGTCGCGATTTCATGCGCATGCATAGATGTTCGAGACATTCTTTCTTTTAAAACGCATTGGCTGTGTCTTGGTATGAGCTTAAAATATGGTGTCTTTCAGTCATTTGTGCCTTCTCTTTGGGAGTTCTGTGCTCCCATCAGGAGTTTCTGCCATTCCTTCGCAGCCAGGGCCAAGTCCGCAGAGTGTGACATCGAATGTAGATCTTTGACAACAAAAGAATGAAGAATCTGGCTTTGCCCATCGGGCTTTCGAATCAACTCAATCTTTCAATTTCACCCGAATTTCCTGCTTCTACAAATCTTTCAGCGTCTTCTCTGGCGACGCAGAGTGTACACTGCAGTGGTACAAAGTATCGGAGTGATCTGCGAGTAGACAGTTGCTTGAATGCTCTTAACCAGATTCCTCGAGATCCGCGAGAAATTCGCTTCTCCCAACGTGGGTTTGGGCATTATGAGGTCGCCCTGCCCTCGAGATGGATTAGTTGTAAGTGCACATGCTGCTTCGGCTCTCCTGTGCGCTGCATACATCGGGCTCGGTCGATAGGATGCTAGTCGATGGTCTGTGCATCATTGAGCCTGTGCTCAAAGACAACGTTCGGGTTGCAGTCGCTAGCTACGAAGACGCATTCGTCGCAGCTCAAAGTCTATACCGGGAGTGCGTGGCTACCAGGTCTGTGGGTGGCATGGCTGGGGACATAGGTAGGAATGAGTGATCAATCTCTTTATATATCCATCGTTTCTACTGATGGGAGCGTGAATCGCAGGTTTTTTTTAAGGATCTAGGTCTTGTTATGACCTCGTATGACCCAAAAGTGCAATGTATTCGGGTACCAGCCCCACCCGCAGAGAACTGCAAAAGAATAGTAGAACACATGTTGTATGCTGCCGTACCGCAACAATTTGGAAATGCTGGCGACAGACATGTTCGAGCGGACGTCATGCTACCGAAAACTCTACTAGAATGTTAGTACTGCAGGGCAGTAGCAAAAAAATACTGTTGAGTACTTTGGCTGATGATTACTCACTGCAGCTGGCCGCAGATGCTTGTTTACCATCGAGACGATCGGACCGACAGACAAGTCTTCCTGTTTTGAGATGTGGGAAGGCGTTCAAGCTCTGTATGGGATGTGTGCAAGGTCTGGAATGACGGCAGAGCTTTTGGGCGAGGTATCTCCGGTTCTTGATCATGATACCTTTGAAAGAGCGCTGAAACTACTGGTAGGAAGCCATGGATCTATCACTATTGCCATGGCAGAGGAACAGCCACAGCCAGCTGCCGGGCCTCCTGGCACAACGGCGTAAATGTTAGGTGTTGGTCTGAAGTCCGCGTGGTAGGTACTGCAATTCGACAGGGCTGCCTTTAGAAATTTAAGCGTACTGCTTTTCCGGTTCGTTCCTGTAAGGAAGCCACGGAAGACCTTGCAATATGTGCTACAACAAGGACGTCTTCCACGGCGAGAGATTATGTTATCCCCAACAGGAGGCGTTATGAGCGGCGGCGCAGTGTCCGCTCGGTCGGTCTGGTGCTTTCATTATACCGAATATGGTCTCGTAAGCGTTTCGCTGTTGGCTTGGCAATCCCCTTGTTGTCTCCCCTTGAAATTTTGCCACGGTGTACGTAGAACCTGGTTGAGTATGTGGTGTGCACCACCAACACTTGTGTACAGTCTACGATATGGAGCTTTAGGTAGCTATTCACCTTCCAAATTCTGATTCTACTTACCAGCTATGTCTTTCGAAGGACGACAACAATGCTGACACTTCAGGTACCGCGTCATTTTAACTCCCACAGAACAGGGCCCTTTTGATCTTTCCACATCAATCTATGACTGAGGGCTTTTGGGAGGCGCGAATGTCGTGTAAGAACCGCATTACGATTGTTCGCCGCAATGAAGCTTATTCATGTTTCTATTGGAACTCACATATACATCCTGGAATGGTAGACCTCAACATCCCTAGGCATCAGTGCCAGAGCCACAGTCTCAGCTGGGGGTAGCTACAAAGGCGACAAGCCCTAATAAGGTCAGTGTATCTCTCAGCCAAGCGTCACTCGAGTGGGTACAGCGAGAATTGACGATCGGCACCACTGCGCGTTCTTCTTACGAGGAACGCATTATCGTCTTTCCTATCCTGACACCTTGGAAGCAAGGTCTTATGATATGGGTTTTATGATATGGTTTCAGCGTCCAACAACCTCGAATGGCGACATATTGTTGGAAGACGGCAGACTTGCGATGGCCGTGGCACGTGGCGAGCTCGATGTGCGACATCTTCGCGGGTAGCATCCTATAGGATTGATGTCTCAATATTCAAGGCGTTCGGAGGAGGAGCGGTTTCAATGACGGATTAGTGCACCTGCAATTTTTCAGGTTCAAGGTGGTAGGTTTGGACTGTCGTCGTCCTAATTAGTCCTGTATTGCAGGTTTCGCTCGAACGGTTAGATGATGTGTGAGAATTCAAGCACGCCGCAAAGGCTGGTTTGAAGATGTTTCTCTCCGGATCGTGTTCCTTTACACTTGGTCTTTCTATGAGGGATTCGTGTTCAGCGATACTTCAGCGGAGATGCAATGGTGTACCTTAATGGGGTCCGACACGATGTTCGTTGAAGCGCCACATTCTTTGTATGCTGAAATTACTTTTGCCGCCTCGCCAGCATCAAGTAGAATCAGCGCTCACTGTCCCAACCAGTCTCCATTCTCCCCAAGCACGCTTAGTATATGCAGTGATTGTAGGCATGCTTGACAGCCTACCGAGAAATTGGACAAGAGCATCTACTTCTCATTCGTATACTTAAGAGTGGAAAACGGTAAAACTGTGTCCGAGAAGCACTTGTTTCGAAGATACTAGCACAAGTAACAACCATATCTCCTTACTCCGACGTCAAAGACCCAGACAAACACCTTGTAACAACCAATTCATAGACCGATCGGCCTACCAGCATGTATTTGAGATAGCAGCGTGTCTCAAATGAGGCCGCTCCTGTACCTGAAAGAAAAGCCATCAGTAAAGACGTGCCTGGACCACGAGTCATGATCCTCGTGCCTGACCACCCGCCTCGAGGAAGCAGTCTAAAACCGGGCTGCACTCCTGACTTGCGTAATGATCAGGGGAAGTGGGACCGATCCTTCAGGATCAGATTCAGCTGGCCTATCTCATATTGCATCCTTGCAGCCTACTGAGCGTAGTGGCCGGCCTGCCTGCCGAGAAACGATCCGGTGACGGGTCAGCAGGGGGACAAGGACGCCACCAGGTGCCGGCAAAAGTCGTGACCACTTCGTTGGCGACCCCACCAAATCTGATGGGATACTGGGTCACAAAACAACGTTTACACGTATTGACATTGGGCGCTTCTCAGGTATTTACTATGCGTTTGCCGGACCAATTGTTGGGGAATAGGCCTTACCAGAATGGTTGACTAGATTTATTGGACGGGCGGGTATGACTAAGTGTGCAGAGTGGTCACGACTTTTGCCGGCACCTGGTGGCGGGAGTGCGGGACCAGTGATCTACTTAGGCATGAACTTGCGGTAAGAGGTGTGGAGTTCAGAGTATCGATTGAAGGTGTGAAGGTCAAGGTTTGAAAGAAGGCTTCGAAAGTCGACGAAATCCAGCCCAATAACCCTCCGTTGCGTGCATTCCGCACCCTGTAATCCCAAGTTAGAGAATGCATCCGATTCATAAATGACCCACATAAGGCCTTCCCAGTCCCTTTTGGTATACCCAGCCCAACTGAAAGCCCAGGTCTAGAAACGCCTACAAACCACCTCCGATATGCCCCAATTTATGAAGTCGGACCAGAAGTCTGCACAGGGCCGCTAGGAACCATATGAGCTGGCGCGGTTCTCTTCCTTCGCCAACCCCCGCCCCCATTCTTGTCGACACCAAAATTTCCGCCGTACGTTGGCATTGGGTACGGCGGATCGAAGCCTTGGTAAACGGCCGCAACGCAATTCGCAAATGCAGGGTCCATGGAAAAGATTTCTGGAGGTGGAGAGACCATGGGGGCGTAAGCTCGTCCAGGGTTATAAGAGGGGTTATAGAACCAATTGTCTGCGGCTGCTACGTCGGGCGGCGGACAAGGTAGGTCTGCGAAGTTGAATGGCTGCACGACACCCGAGGTTCCTACCATGGTCGACAAAGCGCCCGGTGCGAATGAGAACGTTTGCGAAATGTAGACCTTGCCAACCTGGGTACATGCGTTGCCAGCGCTGATGGTCGGGAAGACAAGATAGACGCTGGGAGAAACACTGAGATTTGAATCAGCATGTGGCGAGAAACAATCTGTCGTTGAGAGCACGTACGGGGTCAGACCAGAGGGCAATGCTGTGGTTGGTGGATCTGTGACGCCGGACAGGCAGGCAGTGTTGTTCGTGTTCTCGGTGGGCCAGTAGTACGCGTTGATGTACTGGAAATAGATTGAGCATTGTTGGCAGTCCGGGTTCGGATTCGCTGGGGATGGTGGTGGTGTAATGGTACTCGCTGCTGCCTGCTGAACCGTTGACACCATGACCAGGCCGCCTCCTGGAGGGACAATGGGAATAACCGCGCCAACATTCGCCGGCTGCGCACCACCACTACCAGTGGTTGTAGCGACTACATTGCCATTACTGACGACAGTCACGGTATCCTGAGCTGGGGAAGACTGAGCATATAGTTCAAGACATTAAAGTTCTAACCGTGCCAGTTTTCTTACCTCGGACAGACGCAAGCAGGAGAAGAATAGCAACGCTTAGTAAGGGCAATGGATTGTAAAAGAACGACATGGCCAAGATCTGGACCTATGCTGTAGAGCAGAGCCAGCAGCCTGTATATGGCAGACGCAGTCCGCACAGCAAAAGATCGAGTACCACAAGGGGGTTTGAAAGAGTGACAACTTGCTAGACTACCAAAGGATGTGCAACATGGGGGTGAAGAGATATATATTGGACAGAGGGCTAAGGCACGGCTCGCAACTCCGGTGGGTTCAGCTCAATTTCCCGGGCATGGCGAGAAATTATCCGGACGAGCCGAGATAGTATATCATCCACTGTAGGCCTTAGCCTTGAATGCACTTTACATACGAATATGAGACGGAGAGGTGATCAGGGGGCCTTAGCCAGCGGACGTGATACATGTGCTAACGGAGCTCTCATAGCAAGTGATCGCCAAGGTGGCGGATCGAGGATCGCCATGGTGGTCTGCTTGACTTATCATACTCGGTTGAACTGTAAGACGAAAGATTAAAGGACGAAGTGGCCTGGGGGCCAAGAATATGTGAAGTGCCGAAGAATGTGTGGACGAGCTGTCAGGAACGAGACAAGAAAGCCGATTTCGGCAAGCGATGTACCTATCAGATTAGCCATTCCTCCGAGGTCGTGTTGGATTTTGCGTTCGAGACTTTGTACAGCCTGGTTCTGATGCACTGCGCCCTACGGCGTGTGCAAGTTGAAACATTCAAGCTCCAGGGCCGACCAGGATGCCGGAATTGCAAAGGAAGAAATGAGAGCAAGCTCCTTGACCGAAATGATCGGCGCGCCTGAGCTGGAAGGTACAATCTTGCTCAGAAGGCTCCAAGGGAGTCTTCTTGACCCATCTTCTCCTCCATATATACATCCACGGTCATTACTGCTTGTTGTTGTTCAGTCAGAGCGCGCGGGTGCAGCCTTATGTCCTGCGCCGGGTACCTACATCTACCACAGGCAGAGTATATTCAGGCACAACCCCTGAGCTAGCCCCCGAAGTTGGCCCGGTTACCGAACATCAATGTCAGTGCCGGCGCCCATCTTATGGCCGCCTTCAGGTGAATGGTATGCCCGTATCTTCTGCTGTACATGTACCTTGGGTCGGTGCTAACATGCTGCCACCTTCGACAGGGTAGGCATTGACGGTCAATGGTCCTCTTTCGCGCTTCGAACAGGCACTCCGGGCCAGCTCTCCCACGTTCTTCCCTCATCTGCGGTCTTTACAACCTGGGTCGTCGGCCCCTTTGGATGCGATCCAAGTGTAATTAAGCATATAGCGAGGGACTGTCCTGTCGATCGAGGCGGCATCTACAATCATGCGGGCTCGTCGACCTGGCATGAAGTCGGCAACTACTCTACCGTTGTCGAAGGCTACCTGACACCCAATTACAGTGTCCGTGCGACATTCGGACACGATACAGTATCGCTAGATGCCGGAAATGCTACTGCAGGTCCAACACTCCAGGCCCAGGTCGTGGGTGCTATCGCGGCCAACACGTTCTATAACGGTGTATTCGGTCTAAACCATCAGCCAAGCAACTTTACGACTCTCAACGATCCTCAACCGAGTTTTCTCTCCTCTCTGAAGTCACAGAATCTGATACCAAGTTTGTCTTGGGGCTACACGGCCGGAGCTTCGTACCGTAAGTGCAAGATCGGAAGATGTGACGTATCAATGAGTTAACACATATCGTTCTTTCAGGTAATGCATTGGGCAGCCTCACCCTTGGAGGCTACGACGCCTCGCAGTTCGAGCCCAACAATGTCTCTTTCACGCTCTCCGGCGACACAACTTTCGACTTGATGGTAGGCTTGAGATCAATCAGGTCAACTAAGTCGAACGGGACAGCGCTATCCTTTCTCTCCTCTCCGCTTCTCGCATTCATCGATACAACCTTGCCGATTACGTACCTTCCACCTGATGCATGTCGACTATTTGAGCAAACGTTCAATCTACAATGGGACGAAAAGTTCGGACTATACCACATTCATCCTGACGCGCACGCTAGCAATACGGCCAGAAACGCCAATATTACGTTTACCCTGGGTGATACGACTACTGGAGGAGATACTGTCGACATCGTCCTGCCGTACGCCAGCTTTGAGCTGACTGCGACATTCCCTTTGGTACCACAGACTGCGCAATACTTTCCTCTGCGGCGTGCCCACAATGCCTCACAGGTCACTTTGGGCCGAGCTTTCTTTCAGGAAGCGTAAGTCTTTAAACATGAACTATGTACAACGAGCTAACAGAGAGCCACAGATACTTGATCGCGGATTACGAGCACTCGAGTTTCTCGATATCCCAGGCAAAGACTAGCAACACCACCCCACCCAATCTCGTGGCCATATCAGCTGCATCATTCACTGGGAATCCGCCACTGGCGCCCATTGCGACACCGACGCCTATTGATGCAGCAACTAAGAGTAACGGGCTTTCGCAGGAAGCTAAAGCTGGCATCATAGCAGGGATAACAGCCGTCATTGCGATCAGCTTCTTTGTGCTCGCAATTTTTCTGCTAAGATGGCGGTCCGCATCTCGTAGGAGGAAGCAATCAGTGGAAAAGTTGCAGATACAGTATACATTTCCGAAACACGAGCTGGATGGCACGGCCTTCGTACGGCCGACAATGTATTCGCCGGACGAGAAGCTCTGTATGGACAAAGAGCTCGCGAGTGCTGGCTTCATTCGTCCGAGAACCCACTCAATGGACAAAAAAGCCGAGCTAATGAACTACGAAATTGTCGAGCTTCCGGATGACCCCATTGTTCACGAGATCATGTCTCGGCCGGAAAAAACCTGGAACCCCAAAGGCAGAAGAGCCGGCCATAAGACGACGTATGCTGCTTATGTCAACGTCAAGAAGGCTAGAGAGAACCGGATGAGCAATGGCAAAGTTTCACCACCTATAAGCAAGTTCTGCCGTATCAGTTGCGCTCCGATTCGAGAGAAGTTGGTAAACCTCAATCGTTCCTTACCGCCAACCCCGGTCTGGCTAAGCCCACGGGCGTCGCGCCTGAGCGCTCCTTTGCCGAACAGCAGAAGGGTTCCAAGGACTCCGGTGCAGAATTTCATGAACAAGTGAGGTCCTAAACACTTGGCCTCGAGCTCCCCATAAACCATCTTGTATCAGAATCTCGTCTCGGACTTGAGTGATCACTCCATCCATCGAATCATCCGAGTTGCGCTCCATGAGTAGCTCGCAACGCGCAAGTCCTGCGCGTGGAATTGTGAAAGTCCTCTGGTCCCGCCAAGCCAGGGAAAGGTCATCTGCTCTCTGGGCGGTGTGAGCAGGGCTATTCCATGCGCCGGCAGGGTGCTCTTCCTTCCAAAGCCTGGCTGAACCCAGACCCAATCGCCTCACATTCTGTAACAATATGTTGAGGGAGTCACGATGAACAGAAAGAATAACTATCGCCCAAGGCCAAAGGATGCAAAATGCTAAGAAATACAGTGGCTGATTCGGAGATAGCAACGAGAAAATCGTTGCCAAGCAGAATAGCACCCACTGGTGCCATCGCAGGGAATAAGATCGAACGACACCTGTTTTCAGAGGACGAGAGAATTACTGCTTGCATTGGCCGGCGAACATTGGGGAGTCAATCTCCAAGACTTCACTCAGGGTTGTAAGTATGAATATGAAGAGGCGTCCCACCAAGAACCTGGCAATAGTATCCTCAACTCCATCTTGAGCATTATAGAACACTGAACGAGGTTGTCTCCTCAGCAGAACAACTCAGCAGCATGCGCCTCTATCATCTAGACTGATCGAGCCTGCATATGAGGGCCTTTAAGTCATGGTAAGAATCGACCTAGTTCAGTAGCTTTGCACCCTTCATCTCAGCGGCTTAGACTTGGTCGTACTGATCTCGCTCTTTCCCTCTTACTGATTTCCCTCTTCCCTTCACACTACATAAAAATTCGATATTCACAAGCATTCTTGTTCGTACTCTCTGCCGCACTACGCGTATATATCACAACCTCCAATCTCAATAAATAACTCATCTGACCCTCTTGCCTTTCGAACATATATCAGCTGTGCTACTCACCTCCAACCCAACCTCATCTGCATGGCAGACTATCTCCTACAGTTACCGACACTGCACAGGAACACCATCGAGCGCGGACATCTTGCATTGCCTGTTCAGTCGATAACTACGACACAAGGTCTTAGCGACAGCAACAAGCTCCCTCTGCTCTTCCCACCAGTCGCAGCAAGAACTTCCCTCAGCCTTGATGCCGTTCAAGCTACAGCCGCACGAGGTCGCCGTCAGCGCTACGGGAGTCGCCGATGAGCCGGAAGCACGTGAGGCACTGTCCTTTATGCTAGCAAACGTGTCTTTAAGCTACAGACTACATAAGAAAAGTCCGACTCTCACTTTCCCCGTCTGAGAGGCAACTCAATCACCGGCCTAGGATTCGACTTATCGAGACCGAGGATTTAGATATTTTACTACCACTACAAAAGTATCAACTCATTTTCCATCTATGCAAACCTAGGCGTCGGAGATTCGACGACCACTTTCTCCAATTGCTCTAGTAAAGGAGCGTTTCAACGCTCTTTTGATGTATGCTTACTTCATGCGTCTCACTTCTCAGCCTTGTCAAGAATTTTCACGCCTGAGAGGCTCCCCTCTCGATTTACCATTAAAGTAACCTTTCCCAAGAGATTCAGACAAGCCTCATGCCTCCCCGCGAAGCCCGCCACCGACCCCTAACCGCACCCTTCTCCTCCTGCATCTGCACCTCGTGCAGCCTCTCCGCTCGCTTCATCCGCTCCTTCGTGAAGACATACGCTTTGGGCAGGTCCCCACTCCCAACCAAGCTCTCAGCCACGACCTCAGCAGCCTGGCCACTTTCCTCTCCGAGCAACATGTCCACCACCGCTTTCCCGCAGAGCGTCCCGTTCGGCATGCCGTGACCTATCGAAAAGTCAATACCATGGACCACCTACCCTTTCGATTCGATGTAGGGGGAATTTGAATGAAGAGATAAGGGGAGAGACTACTCACCAGAATACCCCCCCGCAAGCCAAACCCCTTCCCTCCCCGGAACCTCCCCCACCCAAGGATGCCCATCCCTGCTCGTCCCCCAAACCCCACTCCACTGATACTCCGCCTGCAACGCCTCCACCCCCTCGAGCTCTCCACCCAGCCTCAAAAGCTCCAGCAGCGATCTCCGCAGATACGCAGCGCAGCCTTCATCCAGCACCGAGTCGTCTGTTTCGCCAACCGTGGGGAGTTGAGCTGCGACGTGGCCGCCGCCGAACATGAGATGGCCACTTGCGCTTTCTGATGGGTTGTTGGTGTAGGGACGCTGGTTCAGGTAGTCGTCGTGCGTGGGGTTCGAGCCTAGAGCGCCGACGAAGCCGTAGGAGGTTTCGAGGCGGGGCATGGTTTTGGGGGGGAGCAGGGCGGTCATGACGCCGCGCTCGGGGACGATGAGGGTGGTGAATTCGGGGAGGAGGTGGGATGTGTAGGCGTTTGTGGCGAGGATGACATGGCGGGCGGTAAGGGTGCCGCGGGGTGTGTGGAGGGTGTGTCGAGCGTTAGTGGAGGTGTTCGTGCACGGTTCGATGATAGTGACTGGAGTGTTGGTCTGCAGATTGAGGTTGTGGTTCTTGATGAGGTTTTCGAGAATGAAGACCTGCTGCTGCAGTCAAGGTGGCTGATGGGGCGCGATTGACCCTATATTTCAGGAGAGAGGCTTCGTCGTCGATGAAAGTGACTTCTCGGCCCAGCTCCGGCGCTGTTAATTTGAGATGCTGGACTTGTTTCTTTGCAGCTTCTGCAAGGGTTTGCGTCCAGAACGTGCGGCAGCCGGGAAGAGAGCGCCATTCGCAGGGAATGTTGTGTTCTTCGATGTATGCTTTGACGGTGTTGTAGTTGCGCACCTCGAAGGCTGCAACGTCGGGGGTGGAGTCGAAGAGCAGAGGCTGGCAATGGCCTCCATTCTGAGCAGGAAACGTTGCATCAATACCATTTGAAAGCAGCCAAGAAAGGGAGGTAGACAAGCAGTGGTTGTACATGATTTGGAAATGGGCAAGGTGCGGGTCAACGCACCCTTCCAGTTGCTCCCCAGCAGGCCTCACGAGCTTCTAGCATTACAACCTGTAGGTCCTTAGCTCGTGCATCTTCCGCCAGATATCGAGCCGCAGATGTTCCAGTGATTCCGGAGCCTACGATAACGACGTCTGCATGAGCAGGCAATTCTGTCGTGGTTCGATGACCCAAGAGGAATGTCGAGGGCTCCCTGTGCCAGAAAGAGGCTGTAGAGTCTTTGGATGGTAATTCGGCCATGCTATGTCATCGAAGTGCTCTGCTTCTGATCAACACGAATGCGATCTTAGATGCGACTGTCCGCTTGGGTACAAAATCCGCTCAGCTCCAGAACCGTCGAGAGCCGTTCTACCACGACAAATCAGCTTCGTTGCACCTTCAGACGTAGGCATAAAGTATCCATCGACGGTTTCTACGACACGGCGACTATGAAGTCTTGCCGTGGACTCGATGTGCAAGAGATGCCAGGCCCGAAAGAAGTGTATAAAGCCAGTCCTTGAACGAAGCCTTCTGTCCTATCAGGAAGGAGCTACTTTTGAGCTACAATGTGGATTTATAATTTTATCACGACCAGAGATAGCTCAGGTATTATTGTAGAAGAATTTTCTCTGTTGATCGAGTACGAGCACAGCCTTGCCAGTTACGCGGTTTGTCACCATCCCCTTATAATTATTTGGTTATGGCCGCGAGTTCTTTCAATGTCAGTCCATTCCCACTTCCTTTATCGATCTTCCCGGCCTCCACGTTGCTGACGATATTCGCAACGATCTCGGCTTCCCTTCCTGTCTTGATTACGGGAAACTTTATAAGTTATCAGCTGTTCCTCAGTCTTTGTTCTCTCGGCTGGCGCACACTTGCCAAATGCTTACACTTTCGTCGGTATATTGTTATGCAGACAGTGCCAGTAGGCTGGTGCAATTAGATATTACGATCAGCTTGTCTAGACCCACCCAGAAACACGAATTGACAAAGTCAAGCGGCCCGGGATTATGGGTCTCGACTCACCTATATCTATCAAACGCCCTCATTCTTTGACCCAAGCATGGGCTCCTACAACGGCCCCGTCGTTTCTCCACTGGCCCTTACTCTATCGGCGACAACGTCGGATCCTGGATTGCCGTTCTTCGTCAACAATATATTGTCGTCGACCCTATTGATTGCGCGCAGTTTTGCTAGCAGGTGTCCGAAGGCGTGTACCAATCTTTTGGCGAAATTAGCGAGGCGACTTTGAGTGAATTGCAAACATTGCTCGCGTTGTGGCTTTCAATTATCGCAGTTATCGTCTCGTCTTATCCGGACTGCTCCGCTCTTGCGTACGACAATCTGTAATAGGCGCTTCTGTTTGCTATTACAAGCGGCGGAAGCCTGGGTTGAATAGGAAGCAGCGCTGCCGAGCATTGTATTACGATAGAATCGTACTTTGATGCGAAGGTCTTGTGTAAGCGAGGGGGATGTAGTACTTTGGCGGCGAATCAGAGATCAAGGAAGGCTTATCGTCGAGCAATGGTTCTATCGAACGACATTCAGAAATGACATTAGTCTCTCTGGGGCCTTTGCCTGAGTGCGTGAATTAGCTTTAATACATTCTATCTGATAAATCTGCAAAAATTATTCAATTTGCCAACTACAATTCTTGATTCTATTGGATGTTCGCTTGCCAATTACGTTGCAAGCTCTTCTTAGCTAAAGCAATAAGATTAAACTCTACGAACCGGAAATTGCTTACATAAAACTCCAATTCTATATATCGACAGCTCTGCGTTCGTTATTAACAATAGACGAGAGTCTAATTAATAGATCTCTCTAGCATTATAAAGTCTTAGTTGTTGTCTATTCGTAACAAATTGTAAATGCTAGCGTAAAGCTTTAATAACAACTTTTTGTAAATTAGTTGTTTAGTCGCTTCTATTAACTTCTAATTATAAAATCTTATAATAATCTCTTAACTCTAGCTTTGAATAACAACATTATATTGCTAAGACTAGAAAACTTTATATAAGCTACAATTGCTTAGCTAGTTGTTATCTTTCTATCTTAGTAACAAGACATTTTACTTGTTATTATATTGCTACTTATTACAATATTATCAAGAATTATCTAATTAAGTCTTTGAAGAAATAGTAAACAAGATGCAAATCTAAAACTCTTTGTATTATAAAATTTTATAATAAGCGAAAAAGTATTGCTTTCTTTATCTTCTCTTGTCTCTAAAATCTTTTTATTCTATAAAGTTCTTAATAATTCTTTGTTATATTTAACATAAGAAAAAGTTATATATATATTGCTAGAAAGTGTATTGTTTGCTTCTAAGAGACAAAAATTATATTGCAAATATCTTATACTATATATTTTACTTGTTGCTACTTAATTACGTTTTTTAAGAACAATAAATATAATTTAAAGCTTACATAATATCGATTAAACTCTATTATATCTCTTGATATTCTTTAATTGTCTAAATATTTGTATTTAAATCTTAGTATCTTCTTATAATAGTTAAGCTTTGTTGCAAAAGATAACAATTTATAATAATATTATAGTAGAAAAGAATTTAATAACGCAATTATCTCTTATAATCGTTCGAAGTCGAATTACTAATTAAATTATATTCTAGATTTCTATAATATTAAGTTGCAAGATTAATATAATAAATTAAGCGACTAATTATAGAGATGTCTTTTCTAGCTTCTAACTATTATCTTATTAGTATAAGAGAGATCTTAGTAGATAATTTTTCTATTTTTATCTTTATTTTTATCAATCTTCTAAGTCTTAAGACGTGCAAAATAGTTAAACTTTTCGATATAATTAAAGAATTACAATTGATAAAGCATAATTTAATTTGACATTACAATTATAAGAAAGAATATTGTCAAGATATATAATAACTATATAATATAAAGAGAAGAGAATTAGAATTAATAGATTTGCGAACGTCGAACATAATTATTTTTGCGCGTAATTTACTTATCTTATAGAACTTACGTCTACAAAAGTAAAATAAATTTCGTTAAGTCTTTGTAATAGAAATCTTCTTTATTATTAATACAATTGCTTTTGCTCTTGTATAATTATTATATTGTTGCAATATTTGCATATAACATTGCGTAATTAATTATCTTCTTAATATTTATTTCTTTTTACGTCTATTCTTTTTTAACATTACTATTATATATAATTAATGCTATTACTTAAATAATCGACGCTATTATCTTTATTAATTAATTAACTTTATTAATTAATTAACTTTATTAATTATTAAATCGATTAAATTAATTCGAAGAGAATTACTATTCTTTTACGTATTGCTTTTATAATTAATGTATCAAATATTTAACTAAAGATTAATTTATATTGTTTAAGATTATTAATAAGATTAAGATAGTTATCTTTTATACAAGAAAGTTTGTAAAGTCTATTTATTTTACTTAAGTTTTTTTTGATTTATTAAGTTAATCTATTGTTTATTTTATATTGTTTTAATTGCAATCTTAATCCTTAACTTTATATTAATAATGTCAATTTTATAACAATTCTTTAAAAACGTTCGAATAGCAATATAAATTTCAAGCATAATACTTTTGCTAGATTATAATATTGTTAATTTTTATTCAATTTTTTGTTTCTTTGTTAATAATTCTTATTTTTTTAAGAATTCTTTTCTATCTTCTATCGACAATATAACAATTTCTCGAATAACTGTTTTTATTATTTTTATTTTGTATTATTTTTTAACTTCTATTTATCTTTTAATAATATTATTGCTTTTTAGACATTTTTATTCGAATATTATTATGCAACATATTTTTATTATATTTTTGACGCTTATTATCTTGTTATCAAAGTCGAAAAAAGAATGCTCTTCTAAGTTTATCAATTTTGCTAAAAAATTAAAAATTAAAAAGAAAGTACAACAAAAAATTAATACAAATAAAAGAATTAAAACACAAATTCTAAAAGTCGAATAAGTAAAATAAATTAACAAGAATTTGTTAAACAATCTTGTTGCGTTTAACAATAAATTTGTTCTCTTAATTATCTTAGCAACAATTGATGTTTTAAAGAGCACAAACAAGATTATTATTTATTTATTTAATTTTATATTATATTTGTAATCTTTTTTTAATTTTTACAATTCTTAATCTCTTCGAAAATACAAATGCTTATATTTTGTTTTAAAAGAAATATTTTTTCTTAAAATTAATATTGTTATTAACAAGAAATCTACATGCTTTCTGCGCGTTTAAGAGACTTTTAAGAAATTTACTTTAATAATAATGTTGTTCGATCTTATATTTATATTTGTTATTAAGTTTTGTCTCTTTAATTCTTTCTTTTTATTATTTGTAAAATTTGATTTTAGTTGTCGAGATTTTAAGTGTTTTTGTCGCAATTAAAAAGTATATAAGATTTTTTTAACAATTAATATTATCTACTTTATCGAAATTATATCTTTTGTTCTTATTTAATAATCTTGTTCTTTTATTCTTACTTTTAAAAATAATTATTTAATTATTAACTTGAGCTTAACAATAAATAGAAGCAATAATACTATAACAAAATATAAATGTCTTAAAAATGTTAACTCTTGCATTTTGTTTTTATCTTATATTGATTTGTTTATAACTCTTTTAAAATTAAATTTTTCTTCAAAATAAAATTCTTTAAAATTGATAAATTCTTTAAAATCGAAAAGTTTTCTAAAGAGACAAAATATTTTTATATTTAGCATTCTAGTTCTTTCTTTTTTGTTATTATCTATTAGTTATATTTTATATATTTAACTCTCTATTATTATTAATAAATTTCTCTTACTTTTTATTGTTATTAAAATCGCAAATTTAACCCTAAATTCTATTTCTAAAATTGAATTTTTATATTTATATTTTCTTATAAAATATTTAAAGATCTTTTGCTTTTAGTTAAAGTTAAATTTAATATCTTGTATTTATTGTCTTATTATTATTGTTTATACAAGAAGTATTATTTTAGATTGAAAATCTATACAGAAGGGATAAATGGGTCGAGCCCTCAACCCATTTAACTGGGAGGGACGAAGAGTGCCCGAGCGCGCGTACATCGCAGGCCAAGGCTTAGCCCATTTTCGCACTTCGTACGCTGAGCCCATTCATGGTCCTTGGGCCAAATCGGCTGAAACTTGGACATCGAGGTCGAACATCTCGAATCTACAAACAAGTCGAATAGCTTCTCGCAATCATTAAAGATTGTCGAGCAGCAAGCTATCGTCGTACGACAAGATTTGGATAGGGAATTCTCGCTTAAGACATGATTTAGCTCTCTCGAGCTTGCTCAGCCCTGTCGCTTACTAGTTGCACGAGCGCTTCAAGACGACTTCGCGTCGCGATGAGGAGCAAGCATCGTGATTAGTCGTCGTACGATCGGTTCTCGATTCGCGAGCGCGAAGAAGAACGAAGACATTCATGGCTTCTAATTGCCCTTTGCAGCTCTCGATGTGTCTCTTCTCGCCATGGCACTTCACTGCGTCGTACTAGCGCTCTTGTCGAGCATCGCGAAGTAGACAATCTCGACGCTTCAATCTCGCCAACGCGAGTTAGCTAGTTGTCGTACTAAGACTGGATTCTTCTAACAGATTGCCCTAACAAATATCGCTTCGAAAAAGATCTCTTTATGGAATATCTACAATCTCACATTTATAATAAGAAGCTTTACGAGGTACACTTTGCCAATGAACTGGTCTTGAATGTCGCAAGCGTAATGAACGAAAAGAGCGAAGAAATTTGCTTGACGCCTAGAAGAGTCTTTCACAATGGAGGCTCGAAAGAAAAATCTCAATTGTTCTCTTACTATTTGTTTTGGCATGAAGACCCACAACCTATTACGGATTTCCATGCATTCATGAGGCCTGCCCAACACTTGTGCCCGATTAGGCTTAGTGCCGGCACTAGGATCGCCTAATTGGTCGGGCTGCCCACATAATATGCTTTAGGCACCTTAGATAGTATGAATAAAATCACTTTACCCACCACATATGCATTAGATCCATCGATCTCTAACACAACTACACACTTTGTACTCTAAGAATATTCAAGGTCTCGAAGGTCTGGTGACGAGAATTACTCAATTCTATTGTGTATGCCAAATATCCCTCAAGAGAAACGAGAAGGAATATTCTTATATATTTAAGACGAACTGCAAGTCTATGTTACAAGCTAAGGAGCAAATAGAACAATTTGATTTACTCGACGAGATATATTACGGCGAAAGTGTTGCCACGAGCTTAAATTTTAGGTACCCATGAGAAAAGCATGCGAATCACTGGTGGTGAATAACGAAGCGGTCCGACAATGAAAGACCTGATTCATGCCATCTAACGAGTATATGTATCACAGCCTCCATCAAGTATGCTCACCTCCTCTCCCGTATGTATACCGTGATCTATTGCTTGCTGCCATCTAAGCCATACGTTGGTCGGCCCTCGTATCTCTCGGCCAGACGCCACACCTTCGGTGTCCAAGTTGATGAAACCTGGCTGCCCCTGAGGCCTGCGGCACTATTACCCGATTGGATTAGCGCCTTGGCAGTGTCGAGTGTATGTTAGATCTCGCACTCCATAGATTTTCACAATCAAGCAAGACACGCATGCATGCACCTAAACCGTCTATTAAAGCAACCGATTGTCACCGGAAGACGATTGCTCGACATGATAACGATGTTACCTAGGTTGAACCCTGGTAACAGGATAGCCTCGTCCACTGTGGGCGTGGACAGGATCTCTTACTTTGTGCCGACGCGAGAATGTTCTTGCCTCTCCACGCGGTTGGCAGGTTCAATTTGCTCTCGCGCATTCGATTCATATTTTTTCTACTGCTTTGTTCGCTCATGCTTCTTGCCGCGTACCATAATCAGTGATATGTTGAGAGACTGGGATAATGCGAATTGTTTACACGAGGCTATTGCTACGACACACGCAGAGCGACAGGACTGCGACGGAGTCGTGGTACGATAAATGTAGTGAATTCGTCCAAGTGTACCGTTAGTGATTGAAGGGATGCATATGCTGACTACATTAGATCTAGGCATCTGCATTGAGACCTTGCAGATTCTAGCAAGTAGACATTGCTTTGCTTTCTAGGGTAGCACTTCGCGCCCTAACGTGGACCTGAACCTAAATAGGGGCCTGTAGCTAAATAGGAGCAGGTGAACAACGACAGCACTCCTTCGACGCATTCGCCTGGGGATCAGAGTTCTGTGCTAAGTACTTCCAATCCAGCATGTGAAATTTTAGCGCGAAGCTGAGCAGAAAGCCATCATACGAAGCCGACTGGCCGAGCATATTTCAGGTGTGAAGTACGTCAACAAGTCTATAACAGAGCCCCTGTCAGTCTATCCCGCAGGATCTCGCTGTCTGTCGTGCGTCCCTTTTCCGAATCTCTAGCAATCACCTAGGCGATGGCGAAGGCACAACCTGACGAGCAAGCAATCTGTGATGAGGAGGAGAAGCGCTGTCATAGACGAATTATTGTAGAAGGAAATCCTTGAGCGACAAGACTCGAAAGGGAAGGCTAATGCGAAGATAGTAGCAGGTCATGGTATTTGTTTCGAACATAACCGGATTCAACGGTGAAAAGGTGCTGCTGGCGATACCCTCTGCTTTGCGCCAACACCGAGACCTTGCTCACGCAACTAGGATGAACAGTATGCCCTCGACCCATTTTGCCATTGCAGTAGGGACGTGAGAACGCCAACGATAAGAGAACCCTCTAGGTCGATAGCAGTGCCCGTGGGCTTACATGTGTGGTGCAGGTCTTTCTTTCCATGTTTGCTAGATTGATATTGCCCGTGCAGGCGCTTCGGGGGAGTGAGCTTTTTCGTATATCGAACACTACTACCCTGTGGGTATAAGAGTGGTCACTTCAATCACTCCCAGGCAGCAGGATGCTCGAGATACGTACGCTTGCCGTCTTGCTTCTGACTGACACTGTATTACTTTTACGAGCTTTACGGCGAAACAGTAAATGTCTGAAGCTTCAAGCAAAGTCGTGCAAGGGCGGTTGCCGACAACTAGCTTAACCGCAGTCGCAGAGACCATAGTGAAGATTTCAAAAGCATCTATCACAAGATCGGTTTTGGTCTTCGGATCCGCCATTCGTATTTCACACCCTCCATCAGACTTCAAGGCTCTGTACCCACTTCCAGCATCTGCTATAATTCCAGCTTTTACCTCTTTCTCGACGCCCTATGGATTGCCGCTCTTGAGTACGTTGCTAGATCAGCTGGAAGCCGAACATCGCTAGTATTCGCAGGCTCTCGCATGTGCTGGTTCATGGTGGTCGGAGTTACTTTAAGGCTCGACGCGGCTACCCTTAATATTCATGCCTTGCTACTTGTATGGACGAGACTTCAACTTTTATATCAGTGAAGCGTGCCACCATTCAATTTGAGTATATCCAGCTAGGTCGCCATTTTCGTGGCGAACGTGGTTGGACGATGCCCTTAGAAAGCGTTTCCGCGTGATCTGGCAGAACTGGGTAGCTAAAGTTAGCACGTGCCACGAGCCATGTCTGCTGGCGAAAATCAACATTGCAAGGGTATCAGTGGCCCATTATATGGTCTCTGAAGATCACTACTAGATAGGCGCTGGCGTGTCGTATTTCTGCTTGTCATGCATCTGCTTTTTTTCCGGCCCGATCGTCGAAACACCTAATTATAGCCACTTGAGTGTAAATAGCAGCAGCAGCTGTAACTACAGACGGAAGATGGAAATTGCCGCCACATTGCCGAACATCGAAATCTCCGATGCTAGCCACAGATACTTCTGTGACGAGGCCTATCTGTTCGGCTGAAATCCATCTTTCTTTCTAGTGCACTACAGGGTCATTGAGGAATTGGCGGCTTTATACACAAGGTTTCTTGCCATATATCGGCCTCGGACTACTGTTAGGCTTCTTCATGGAAGAAGTACCCTCGAGAGCAATCGCCGGTGTTACACGTTTGACTCAACGTAAGTAATATTTGAAAGGAGGACGAGAGAGGAAGGACCAAGTTCGTCGCCACCATTCGCATCAGGAGGCGTCTTTCAACGCAAGTCGAACCTTTTGCGTGGCCGTGATACCTTTTGCATGGCATTGAGCTTTTCTAACAGCATATACGCCTTGTGTGTACGTTTCGCATCAGCGCCGCTACTAGGACTGTTAATCCGCCTCCTCTCTTGGCGACGTCCGATTGACCCTTTGGGTCACTGGTGGGCTTTGTTAATTGATACAAGCGAACTAGCCGACGCCCAAGCACCCAATGTCTATCAACGAGGCGGAGAGAGAGTCGTCACACAACATCGACGACTAATGTGACCGAAGATAGATCGATGAGATGGGGAAAGAGAAACAGGAGACATCGGGTATATTACTCTTTCCTAGTGCGAAATGCAGGTGGCATTCGAATTTCCAAACGAGCTTGAAGTGGAGTCATAGATCGATGCTTATCTGTCTTGTGGAGGGATGCCCGGGAAAAAGCATGCCAAATGACCGATGCTTTCTCGGGTGGTCTTTCACGCACAGAAGTGGTCCAGACGATGTATCTTTTGAAGTTCAACTCTAGGTGTGTTTGGGGCCAAATGACAACAGTAATTACCGCGGAAAGGTCACCGTTTGAAGATAAGAGCCTCCTGCAAACCCATCCTTTCGCAAAAAGTCACAAGTGGCAGACGCAGGTAATAGTTGGGTCGTGAATCTTGCCGTGCATTCCAGAAGATGTCTTGTAAAACCCATGGCAGGTTTGAACCAACGGAGCCCACACACCTAATCATAACGCGCAAAAAACGAGGAGCGGATCAAACACTCTTGGGACGAGATTTTCGAGAAAAGCCGCTGTGAAGATTTGGACACTGATGACCGCATCGATGCGAAATCCCAGAAAACCGACTGTTAAGATGTGAACATGAAGGATGGAAATGCTGACGTGCATCGAACAGACCACTGTATCCTTTTTGGATCTGAGACCCAGAGACGCTCTAGAGCAAGCTGCGATCTCTTGCCTGTCTTACACATTATCTATAGCGCGCCAACTGTCTCCTGTCTCTCGCTCCCAGAACAAACAGAATCTTGCAGTCTCTGCTCGTGGTAGTTCAAGCATCGCAGCGCAAGTGTCAAGTCTCATACGACTCTCTCGTCCCCGAGTCTTCTCTATTGCAGCAAGCGAAAGAACAGCGGCGACGAGAGCTTCCAATGTCAACCGGGGGAATCCTGCAAACAGATGGAAAGGAAAGGTCCAGGATCGGTTGCAATATGAAGGGTATTAACCACGCATTCTTGTTTGTGATGCAGCGACAAATCCCGGCCACTACAGGATCAACATGTGTCATTACTGGACATTGAGAAGTGAGAACATATTACAATCGGCGTTGCCTACCTACCTGAGTTTTTCGCGATCCTGATACGATTAACGAAAGGCAAAAACCATGACCACTTAAAGGAAAGGAGATAAGTAATGCTACAGTCTATACAACGGTCGGTCTTTGGCCCTTGCGACAAATTTATCAGCACATTCATACGTGAGAACACTTCACGTATGACTAAGCAAATCCCTTAAAACGTCAGATAGGAGGCTATTCAATCGGCGGTGAGCAATAAAATCTGTGTGGCGGAACGCAGTGGCTGGATACCGCCCATGGAAGGGCGGCTTGCGCAGGATCACACTGTACCACAACATCGCCAACGCTAATGAATATCTGGATCCACTTGACTATCTTGCCAAAGATGTCATAGATGAATGTTCTTTTCTCCGTTACGCCTTTTGACGGAAAGTCGTTTCTTCCACGTCTCATTCCTCTGTGACTAACTTATGAGAAGTAGCTCCTCAGGGTCAGATGGTCCATTGAGGTGTCTCCTGATGCAGTCCTGCTCAGCATAAGTGAGATCCCCAAGCGCATTGGTCTAAAGGTTGGCGTCTGCCTTGTCATTAGAACGTTGAAGTGGGTACATCTAACGGGAGTCGCCTTGAGGTGCCAAACCTTGTGACGACGGTTAGAAGAAGGACCCTCTGGAGTATTCTACTAGTGGCACGGTCGCTAAGCCGGATTAGGTCGGTTTCTTGGTCGGTCAGTCAACTAATAGTCAATCAAACTCCATTCTAGACCGGCAAGACGTGAGAAAAGCATAGCATGCAAAGACTGCAATTTAACAAAGTAAGTGATTGGGAAGAGATATAACAAGCACCAATGTCGTGCCGTGCAGGGGATTTTGGATCGGTTGCAGGCAATACTGAAAGGTCTCTCCAAATCGTAGTGGTTGCGCTTATGCAGGTACGGGATTTGTACGTGATGAGCTGCTAGTGATTATCGATGCACTCCAAACTGGGCCTCTATCCACTTATAGTACATGCGCCTCGAATCACGGTCTCAGCACCTCGTCCATCCATTGAGCCAAGCGTCTCAAAGCCGCCAAGAGCTGATAAATGCCCAGAATCGATGCTGTGTCCCCTAACGATTGATCTCGATAGATCTCAATGGTTCTAGCATTCACCTTGTGTGCGATCATGAACTCCCATTTGTTGCCTTGTATCATGATCATGGGAAGGAGTGGGAGGTGGCCATCGCCGCGAGTCAATTGTGACAGTTTTGCAAAATGTGCCGATACCCAGGTGCCCAATTGAGTGTTCGCTTTGTCTTCGTCAATGTCGCCGCGTTTTGTTTCGATACTCAGGTCGATCAATTTAAATCGAACATATCGTGCGTCAATCTAGTTGATATTGAAGTCGTCATTCTCCCTTAGCATGTCCTTGATACGATAAAGCAAGTCTTGCGCTAAACGTATAACTATCGCGTAGTCCACCATCTTGCTTTGAACTTTCTTAGCTTTTGAGATAATGCTCGACAGTAGTGATGTATCGCTAATACGAGCGATGCTAATGTCGTGAAACCAAATACCTTTGCTTAGCCAAAAGCTCTTCAAAGCAAGCTTAATTAGGGGATAGTGTACAGCGCTGTTCCATTCTAGTTTCGCAACATCCTCGTTTCGACAATTCATTGCAACCATTTGGATGTTGACAACTTCGTCAACACTTCGTCTCCCTTTAGTTCTTCACTGTGGGCAGACCTCTCTATGTCGGCAAATATTCCCATGAAAACCTCCTCGACCTAATAGTCGTCTTCCTTGATCATGTGTTTCATCGCTCTTCTCTTAATCACATCTGGTATAACCTGGAAGCCTTTGCCAATGCGTCTAACATCCTTGAGTAAGGCTTGAGTCTCGTCTAGAATCTCAAGACCTTTGATATTGAATGCAAGCCAATTCACTGCTATGTTTGAGAGTTGCAAATCGATATCCTGTTTTGATGGGCTCTTGGGGCGAGAGAGACTGAAGGGCGCACGCGAGACTAAGGAGCGACTACGAGATCGTGATTGGCTCTTTGAATCTCTTGGGCTGCTAGGTGATTGCGAGTCGTGTCTGGGCTTGGATAGACTTGATATAGAATGAAGAGGGTTTGCGCTCGCCCTGGGTGTGCGACCTGCATCGATCTCTGCATCAAAGTTTGGGTGGGCTCCTCCTCGTGTCGAGCGCAATGGCACTGAGGGTGTTCTTGGAGTCTTGTCAGGAGACGGGGTGGCATCAGCCTGGTGTTTTGGCGACCGTTCGGGCCTTTTGCCAACACCAGCTCGACCACGGGTTTGTCGTGGCTCTGGCACACTCATGCTGTTGACCGATATTTCTGCAAGCTGCTTTCGCTTCTTTGCTGAAGATGATGACTTGCTAGGACGCGACCGCCGCTTCTTGCTAGCCGTTTTGTTATGCTCATAGTCTGCGGGGTTGTGGGGATGACCCTCCAACTAGCTGTCGACACTGCCAGAAGAGCTTCCAGTATATTGACTTGACTCGTAAGCCTGGGAGGCGATCAATGCGCACATGGCGAAGCCTCGACTATAAGTGGAGATTCAATGATTTATTGATTAGCAAAGCAATTGTGTCAAGAGAAAGAGTGGTTTTTTTGAGTGCTGATTGCTCGGAGTTGTCGGAGCAACGCCACTAGAAGCACCAGCCACAATCGGCTAGCCACGATAGATAAACATCTCCTGGGCCATCAAACCATCTCGATGCATCGATCCACAATCTGACCGATGTGCACATGTCAACACAGATGAGAGGGAGTCTAGCCTGTATGTATGCTTTCACATACTATGAATTGAGGTCAAGGTGATTCTTCAGCCTGGACTTTGTCCGGCGTTCAGTCCCCACATCGTCTTCAGCCAAGCGTCGGGCAATCGATACGATGTTGGTAGAGGAACTCGCCCGCATTCCTCCCGCGCAGCGTGCCGCCGTGCAACAAGCACTGGATTCGGACTGCGATCCGCCCCTCCTCGAGCGACAAGTCCAACGCTGACAGCCAATTCGACGCTGAGGATTCCGCTGAGATTGTTTCTGAATCTGAATCCGATGACGAAAATTCTGGCGGGCAAGAGGACCCAGCCGACTCGGACGGCGAGAGCGATTCTAGACTTGTGATTAATATACAGTATGCGCGAAACTGTGTCTCCACGGTCTCCCAATCCAGCTGTACCTACGGTAAGACACCCCCCCTCTCCAGCTCTACCTCCGCCATTGACCACCCTCACTAGATCAGGTCCGACCCGGACTTCATTCTATCGTGCTTTCCTTGTCCGAGACGACCCGCGCGTGGAATTCCATTCTGCCGCTGACCACCGATACTCGCACGGACTTCCAGCCCCCACTCCACCCAAAAGGCATGCTTCCTCGCAACGGGCAGCTAACGACTACCACAACATGAGATGGCGTGAATGGCTCAGCGACCAAGACGCATCGCAGATCGACTTCTCCAAAAGCAAGGAGACCTTTCGCCCTACCAGCGAGTCCGGGCACCTCACCCTCTGCCGCAAACTGGACTTCGATGGCATGGTCGACCGCACAACGTCCTTGGATACGTCGCTTCACGACTTCAAGTTCGCCTAGCGTCCCTCGTTCCTCCAGCGCATCACCTAGAACCCCAGGTTCCTGCACATCAACGGCAGGTCGCTTGACAAGTTCAAATACTTCCGCATAGGCCCTGGCCAGAACGACAAAGGGTGGGGCTACCCAGTGCACGTCCTCTTCCCCCACATGCCGCGAACCCCCAAAGACACCACGCATCTGGATGATGGGCTGCAGCAGATATGGATCGATAAGATCATCTTCGAAGCCCTCTACAGCTGCGCCGCCCCTCTTGGCTTATCCCTGGAGGACTCGCTGTTTGGTGTTGGGAAAGTGCCAAAGTCGCAGCGAAAGACTGCGACAACTCGTCCATTTCTGGACCGAGACAGGGTGGGGAATATTGACGACAAGAGCAGCATCAACCCCAGAGCGATGGCTTGACGTCTGGAGAAGCAAGATGGAAAGTAGTGCTCCATCAGCACTCTACCAACTTCTGTGTCAGGCTCAGAAGCTGGGTACGACTTTTGGAACCCGACCCGCTGATTCTCATCCAGACAGATGGCGCCTACTTAGATGTTCCATCCTCTACGAGACGACAGAAAACACTGTCTCAGATCCTGCTCGTCCACTCCCCGACATCCTCCTTTGGTTGAAAGACGATACACAAGCCTCTTCGAAGATATCGAGCCTCATCATCCCGGGGGGGGAAGGGGAACAAAGGAGCGAGTTGTAGTGTAGACGGCACTATCTCATACTTTCTTCGATCACCTATTGCGATGCTAAAACCTGAACCGTCGCTGGGTCCGTGGCGGTCTCCGATCCGAGAAGACGCTGTAGGAATAGCGGTATGTCAGGCTGGCTCGCCGTGGATGTGGACCCAACAGGTTCTACGGACGCCGAGCCGGTGACAGCTATAGGCGCCACCGACATTCGAGATTCCTCCACGCGCACAGCGAACAGTGCAGATTTGAATGAGGGTGGGGAAGGTCGACGCAGGCTGAAGACGGCTTGATGTACAGGTCAGTGTGCAGGTTCTAACCTCTATGGGCGCATCTAACGACTCTGAAAAGGCTTAACTGCGATCGATAAGATAGATAATACCGACGATGACTTGATCCATGTCGAATTCGCACGGATCCGATCGCAATCTAAGCCTGTCTTCAGACGGCCTCCCTCTTTTCGAAATTTCCAGCAACGCGAGAAAATAACAAGCTCAAGGTTGCTTAATCCTCCAACTACCACCGAACCCACCATCTCCCCCTTTGATAGCCCTATTTCTCCCAGTGTCGCACTATCTCGTCACCCGATTGAGCAGGCTATCCGTGGAGGTGATAGCGATGTAATAGCGACCGTCTTTCCCCCTCACGCCATTATCGTCACCCCATCTCTACCCGAGCAGTATCAGGACGAACGAGGTTCAGCATTGGCTGAAGAGGAGTGGCAGATCATAAGAATCGTTTGCAAGAGACGAAGGAGAAAGGATTCTGGATACAAGGGGTGCTGGAAGAGAACATGATTGCGCGAATGCGAGTTAGGAAAAGCACAGGAGCTGCTATGTGAGTTTAAGACCAAACGCCAGGTGCAGCGAGAAGGCAAACGAGGAAGACCACCACGTGCAGAAATGGTCGGAGGTCGTTAGCTATCTTGTTCATAGGAGAGATAAACAGATTCTCAGTCTAAGATAAACATTTCTCAGTTTTCTATTCTGTCTATGAACGTACGGGGTTAAGAGCATCAGGAAAAAGGTAAGACTGGCGAGTTAACTGGATTACTCTATGTACGATGACTCAGTCAAACGGAATGCAGATGGGCAACGAACAACAGGTCCATGGCTATCCGCAATATTTGCGTAATTCTACCGTCTTTAACTTGGAGATTCTGCTGTGCAGCCGCACGGCAGTTTGATCCGTCGGAAATCTCCACCTTGGCCCTCATTTCTGGATTACAGACTTCTCTTTAGATTCTCTCTTCCCATGTTTCTCGAGAATCATCTTGAAATAGATGCTCGCAGCTATGACCAGATCCTAATCAATCTCAGCCTGTTCGTCTCTATCGTCTGCACTAAATCTGTGTTTAAAGAATGTCCAAATACTTGCAGCGACAGCTTTGACTTCGAATCTGGCCTCACTTATCATGCTGACACCCCAGGTGGTCTTATTCTACACTAAAGGGCCTGTAGCACTCCAGGTCTCCAGGTAAGTCCGACTTAGGGACACCGAGTCTGCGGGTTTCATTCCACAACAATTTCGGGTTATAGTATGAGTTATGTAACTGGGTTGTGGCGAGCTGGCGAATTATGATTGAAAGCTTGCAAATGAGAAGACGAAGGCGCGAAAAGCGAGAGGAAAATGTTAGCTGTCAAAAGTATGATCCTCTACATAAATCCAGATAAGATAGTACTGCTAAGAGAATACGTATGATGCGTTGACCAAGCTTCCCTTGATGGGAGTACCCACACTGAATGTTAACTAGGGATTGGTATCCGCTCGAACGAAAGTACGGATAGGAAATCTCACTGCCATCCAGTCCTCCGATACATCACTCTTTCCGTGCCCAGTCCTGTCAGTCTCGCATGCTCTGGCCGGTTCCCCCAGTCTCGGCAGCTCCAAGAAGTCGAAAGACGTCGGATGAGACGTAACAAAGACCTTAATGATATCCTCGCACGAGCGGTATCCCTTCTCCTTCAATTCGCGTGGGATTAGCATTTTTAGACGCTTCCTGAAGCCGCCTTCGAGGCGTTCACTTTCGGGCGGGATTGCCGTGTGGGTTACCCGGTATATGTTCTCTCCTTGCCAGCAGGGACCCAGGCCGTATATACAAATATAAAGATCGTGGACTCCCCGATTACGTACTACCAACTGCATCTTGGTGCCGTCATTCACTTCTATCAGGTTTCCTGGGTCAAAGCGGTTTTCTTTACTGAGGACATGGATGTCGAAGGACCTTTGGAACACCTCTGTCGATGCCTTGTTCTCCAGGTCCCTGGCGAGTTTGAATCGAGCTAGATGCTCTAAGATGTCGGCTATCTGGCTGATGCTGGCTTGATTTTGCTGACTGGCAGGTAAATCGATGATCCCTCCGCTCGATTCGTCGCGGACTTCATATTCTTGATTGCTGTTCTGTGTAACTTGGAAGGCAGATGGACGCTGTTCCGTGTCAGTGCGGACATTCAGCGACCGCTTTTCTAGGGCGGCCAGCCATTCGTCAAAATACAGAAGCTCAGGTGCAAGCCGTATAGGAAAATCCCGAAGGAAGCGTTGGGTGACGGCTCTTGCTCTCCATCTCGGCTGATCCTGCATGGATGGCAGGTCCAGTCGCTCCAAATCCGACGTGAATGCTCCAGCGCGTTTCACCGTGACAATCCTGTCCCCTGCTGGCAACGTGGATTCTGAGTAAGTCAGGGGACACAAGGCAAATTGGTCACCATTACTGACACCCTGAGCCAGACCGGCCTGTAGCTCGAGGCTGCCGTCTGTTTTCTTGTTGATGATGACAGTTGCGACCCCAACCCCCAGATTGGCGTGACCCAAGAAACCTTGGCCCTTATTTCCGTAAAGGATTGGGTTTTGATGTGGATAATACTTCCGGAATTCGGCACGCAGGCGCTCATAGATATCATTGATACTATGATTGAGACTATGATCCTCTTTGAGAGATTCCAAAAGAAAGTAGGACAGCAGTCCATGTATCTGTTCGTCCACGAATTGACTTTCACCCGCTTCTTCACCAGGACCACACGCAACGAGTATGGCGTACTTGTCCGGATCGATAAGCCAATTGGGCAGCATGGAAGCGTCACGACTTGCTGGCTTGTTAGCTTGTATGTCGTTGAGGCTTCCTTTGAAATCGAATGGGATCATCGAGCCAATCTCCATATCGTAAGGGATATACCGAACGCTCAGACATTCGTGGCGGTGGACGCTGGCTGAGAAACAACAGTCAAGAACAAGTGTGACCACTAGCCCATTCTTAACCATAGCATTGAGAGAGTACGCTAGACTTCGACCATAGAGATACGTTTCAGGCTTCTCCTTTTCTTCGGTAAGGACCACCAGCGCAAGATCTCCCTCGGACTTATTGTAGGATCTGTCGTTGGGTATCTCTCGGGTGCCATGTCCAGAGTAGTGGATATAAACGAAATCTCCTGCCTTTGCCGACTTAGTGACCTCTTCAAAAGCAGCGTTTATGTTACGAGAGGTTGGCAAGAACTGTGGATCTTCGACTGGACAAGATGACTCCGGATTGGTACTTTCGGTTGCCGTAAACATCCGTATGTGGACACGATCTATTGCCACTTCTAGGTATGCCTTGATATCCTGTACGTCCCGCACGGAACCTCTCAAAGATTTTCCCTTATAGGAGTTGATGCCGATCAAGATCGCATGATTGGTGGGCGACGCTTGTTGGCTGTCCATTTAGTGTTAGGTGAGATTGAGTCGGCGTATCGAGAACGTACAGACGGTCAGCTAGGAGAAGATGTAATCGAAGTGTTCCTGCGCAGTCGACACAGTAAAAGATGAGTGGTCGGCTTCTAGCGGCTGCGTTGGGCACCAAATCTCCCAGCAGTTGGGCAGCATCGCAGAGTAGAAAAGCAGGCGCGTTGCGATTGGTTTGAGTATGTGACACAACAGAAAATAAGAACGAGGCTACTTATGAGACAAAGTGCAATGAAGAGAGGCGAAGTGCATGAAAAATCAAGGCCATGCCCCCGCAACAGAATAGCCACCACAGCCTGATCACTACAGCCGAAAGGTCCCCAAAGCCTTACAAATTGTTAGAAAGCTTCCACATCATTTGTGTTCATCTCTGCACCATTCTTCACGGCACTGCCATTTTCGAGGCTCAGTGTGCATTTTCCCGTAGAGGGGAGCGATGCGACGAGGTAAGGCCCCTTGCGAGAACCATCCGTGTCGAGGAGATACACTTTATCCCCTACATTCAGGCTCGGTTTCTACACGTATTCTGGTAAGAACTTGATGAGGAACTTTGGTTGCCTTACGAACCTTGATATAAGGCTGGACATAAGGACGCTTGCCTATTTCCGTAACGTTGAGAGCCTGGCCACTAATTCAAGTATGTGAGAACAATGTCAATCAGAAGTAGTATAGCCCAACGTACTTCGTAGAAGCAGACATATTGTGAAACTGATGATATAAACTGGTCGCTAAGCCAACTATCTACCAAAGAGATCGTGATTACGGAAATCAACTTGATCTTGATTATCACCTATGATCAACAGGCGTAATGTCTCTTCTTATACATACTTTACGCTGTCCAGACATGCTCATAATTCAAAGTACGCCCCATCAATGACAGTCATATTGGTGTAACTACGGCCTGCATCGGGCGTCATGGCTGTGCTCACTCACACTCATCATCTTTGCTCTGATCGCTGAAGCCTTGGCCGCAGCGTGATTCTATGCATTGTACGTTCGAGTTAAACGCGCAAAGCACGCCCCGTTAGTGGAGGTCATGTTGGTGTAACTACAGCCTGTATCGGCGTCATGGCTGTGCTCATTCACACTTATCATGATCGCTATGATCGCCGAAGCCTCAGCCGCAGCGTGATTGTCTACAACTCTGAATGAACGCGCAAATCATGCGTTCCGCACTCGATCTTATGAGAATTGTTGCGTTGGGAAGTTGCTGCCAAAAAATGAAGTTATATGGATTCCTTCTTTCGCTATGGAATCGCGTCGAATTCACGAGTCCAAACGAAGAACCGATCAAAAAGAGTGCTCGGGCCCGCTCCTCGGAACCAGCAAATGCGCTAACCCTTTCTAGTCGAGGACTACAGAGCTGGATATCCTCGTTTCACCGCACTTCTGTCTACAAATAAACCCTACTTTCTGTGTCGACGCTTCAGCAAGCTTCGAGCTCGGCTTCTCTTGCTAAAACAAGATCGACTATCCGTGCTCGAAGAGAGGCTCGAACATGTCGATCAGCAAGAAGCGTCTCCTCTTTTCCTTGGAAAGAGCCGATCTGATGGGAATACAGATCGGATATCTCTATTATCGGAGATTGAATCTGGTCTTGTAGATTACGGTATTCATAGAGTTGAGATCATCGTACCTGAAAGACTGATCAATGCTAGATATTTTCGCCGAGCGAACGTATCGTATGTTGAGTTTCGACTCTGCTCAACGAAGAGACGTCGAAAGCCTGCAGAACTGGCTGAACGATACCGGCTGCCTGGCCAGAGAGGAAACGGCGTATCTCGGACATCGCGAGCTCGCGTCTTTAGCTCCAGCGGGCGACAGTGCGATAGTGCAGCTCGAAGCTTGGGTAGAGGAAAAACTCATCCGCTTTTATAGCGGTTTCCGAAAGGTAACTGAGAGACGTGGCCAATCGAGCTAAGCTGACAAAGCGGAATAGAGCCGTTTTCACGACGTCTCGAACGATCCAAATGTGTACATTTACTCGGGCCCCTTGATCCAACGAACCGCCAAGGCATTGTTGTTACTCTTAGTTACGCTTCTCCTGTTGATGCCAGTCGTTATTTGCTACGTCATCAGCACGACCCTAGTTCGGATTATCACTGTCATTGCGTTCACAATCTCTTACCTTCTCATACTCTCTGCTTTAACTCAATCGAGGACTATAGAATTAATCCTTGCGGGAGCAACGTACGTTGTTGTTCCATTGTGCCTGACACGTGGTAGCTAACATTGCCGGTGCCTGTACTAGATACGCTACTGTTCTCACTGTATTTGTCTCCGGCAGCAATGCATTTCACGGGTAGGGGAATTAGTGCAGTGAAGAGAGGATACAGATAGTCGGGGTTGCCAAGGCGCGACTGCGTGAATAAGCGTAGGCAATGAACAGCTATCGTAGCGCATAATCCTAGGATGTCTGTTACCCCAGGACAAGGACAGGGATGTAAATTCACAGAAAGTATTGATTGCTGTCTTGGTCGTTCTTGTGACAAGAATGAGATGAAGTGACTGGATATCAGCCGTAGGACAGATGTAGATAAGGTAGGAGGTACTAATCTGCCGATTGCAGCCTTAAATCTCTCTTTCTTGTGAATTTTTATCAAATCTATGAGAGTACAAAAGTCTATCAATGGAAGTCCCCGATATACGCATAATATAGGAATATACTGTAAACATTTTATCTTTCCGCGTTGTAGGATTAGCAAGATACAATGTATGAAAGCGAGATCCCTACTCGCGGATTTCATGCAACTCCTGTGCTGACATCGAGCCAGTCGCGGATGCAATGTTGACTGCCACGTAAGCTAGCGGCTGTCAGCATAGATGCATACCGAAGCCGTAAAACTGCTAGCTCGTAACAGGGTTTGCTGACACATCTCATCGCAGGTCACATGTCGCCGCGGGTTTTAATAAGGTAATGTGCCTTTCAACTATTGAGGCACCTTCGATCATCATGCGAACTGTAACACCTCGCCACCTACGTTGAGCCGTTTCATATCGTCACACTCCAGACCATATCCAAGGCTGAATTATAACGATACAAGATAAGAACGATGGAATCAACTGTAGTAGCTATGAGGCTCTAGCCTACAAGATATTGCAGGAAGAAGATAGAAAATGCTACGTGTGTGGATGTACAGAAGAAGTGCGGGAGACTCAAGCTTTGGCTGCAGGAATGTTTGCAATCCTTGGCATTCCTTTGTTGTAAATGTGATGATAATGCCTCATTAATCTCTATAAAAGTGGGTGGGCGACCCATACAAAATCTCTGAGACGGAGCCAGCCGGCCCGACGTTAATCCGCCAAGGTGCTAGGAACGCCATATTTCCAACACCTTTTCTCCACACCCCACTACCTCAACTTTGTATGCAGCGTTCGGAGACCTAGTAAATCGCCACCTCCTGCTCTTGAGGCCTGAATTTTGCGTACATCTGCTAATCATGAGGCCCTTACTGCAGACCGAGCTTGCTTCCAAGCGCCCCCCACCCCCCACCTGAAACGTCTATATCACGATAGTCAGTCGCCGCATCCACACCGATACCAAGAACAAGGCAACAGGCCTATTACAGACTCACTGGCGTCCACATCAGGTCGCCACTCATAGCCACGTTGGTCGATACAGCGTCTATGATTTGCAAAATGGTATACAGGCGTGCGGAGTTCCTAATCCTCCTAGTCGTCTAAGACTTGGTGGGCCCCGCAAGATCGATACCGCCGCAAAGAACGGTCTTCTGGAATACCAGCGACGTCACCCGTGGGCTTATCAAGATGAACTAACTATGTTATGGAGGAGGAGTGGGAAATATACGTACATAAGAGCGCGGTCTGCAGGCCTATTAAAAAGGAGCGAGTTTCACCCAAGAAGGCTCAATTAACAGGCCCTTGTAGCCAACTATTGCGCACGGAGTGGCAGGCTAGGATGCACAATATCGTCGCTGAACAGCTCGTTGTCTGCGATGAGTCTATATTCAGGAATCAGTCTTGCTGGCGCTGTGTAGGATACGGCCCCATTGGTGAATTATACAGGAATCCGAAGCTTCAGGTCCACCTAACGCTCGCAGGCGAAGCAACTTGATGACCACAGGATATGCGAAGGGATGAGACCCACAGTATATTGCTCGTCTATGCCGTTGACGGCTTCCTACCGTGTACCGGCGTGAAGAAGGGGTATTACCAAAGCGAGGAGTTCTACACTTGGATCAATGAGAACCTTCCGTCGCATTGCAACCCCTATTTTGAGCCTCGGAGTATATCTGTTTGACTAAAGTCAGTAAAAACTTCAGTACTCGCATTGAGGAGCTCGTAGAGGCTCACAGTTGTTTGCTGTGGTTCTTGTCCCCCTATTCACCAGACTACAACCCCATCGAGCTTACGTTCAGTATCCTGAAGGCCTGAATACGATGTAACTTCAGAAGACTTCGATCGAACTTCGTGGACTTCGGTATTTTCCCGGAGTACGCTGTGGAGCACAGTCAGTGTGATAAACACGCGAGGAAATACTTCAAGTACAGTGCTGGAGCGTATGTATTCTACGGCGATCTACAGGCCTACGAGCGAGAGCTTTGGGAGTGGTTTAATGAGGAGCAACAGGGTTCTCCCAATTGGCGGGAAGAAGATTGTGTATCTATAGGCCAATTACCATCAAGAACCACGTAAATCTCCGTCTATTGCAAAGAAAGCGCTGTTTACCTCAATATAATTGTTTTGATGGCTTCGAGTTGCGAGCCTGAAGCCGATTAGGCAATAAGGCCACCACCGAATCCTCGAGGGATCCCCTTATACGGTCCACCGCCGCCTCCCTCGCACATTCAGAAGGACACGGCCTGGTCTATAGTGATTGCAGTATACATGTCTGAACTTATGTAAATCACTGCTCCTCTTCCTGGCTAGTCCATGCGGTTTGCGGAATCTCATAGCCTGCTTATGTATAGCTGAGTTTGGAATCGAGTGTCCCTTATGGTCCTTCACTGTATTCCACAATTGATTCAAAATTGCCGCCTTTACGTTCAGGACCAATTGTCGTTTTTCTGGAGTTCTTGCGGCGTTTACCTTGAAATCCTAGTCGTCTTCTGTTACGTGTGCGTCTTCGTGTGATCTGGCTATGGAACTGGAGTGTCGCAGCGATGAGGACTGAGTCTAATTCTTCGTCTGGTCCACCTGAGGAGCAGATGGAGGTTAAGAAGTGTATCCATGTTTCGGCATTGTTGCATAGAGGAAGTTCGATGGAGGCGAATATACAGGATGAGGAGCAGACGGAGAAGCCACATATTGAGGCGGTTGCTAACTACTTGGAGCTCCAATAGAGCTAATCGTACACGGCTCCGCCTTTTGTACAGCGAGGCCCTGTAGACGCTCCCATCTGTCCTACTTTTCCGGCTCCCGAGTACTGGTACGTTGAATCGATCCTACAATGAGTGCCATCGTAGCTGATCCAGCAATAGCCGTACTCGTTGTTGCACGTATCGCTGCTGCATAGCAATTTGTCGATCAATCTATCTGCAACCTCGCCAGCTGCCTCATTAGTATTTCAGCGAGCCTGAGCTCGCTCCTCTTGTTGAAGAGTACGGTTTCTTTGCGGTCTTGCACCTCCACCTCATTAGGTGATTTCTCGTTGCCGACAGACGAGAATACAGGTGCTTTTGCTGCTGCAATTGGCCCAGGAGATCCAGTAACCTCGACAGCGACGTCCAGGTGGTGATTGGAATAATTACGAACTCCGCTTTGATTGTAGGCTCCACCTGTGCAATCCACGTCTCCAATGAGAGCTCTGCCACGGTAATACGTCGCTTGGAATTCGATTGGCTGACTCGATAACTAGGAGGTATTGTAGATTTCCTAGGTCTATTTTTGCCTCTTCCAAGCCTCTTCTGACGACTATGTCTAGAGCGTGAGTGTTGCATCCGCCCTGTTTCCAGCCATCGTGGTCTACCCGAAGGAACCACTTTGCTCTTGCTATACGGGTGCGCGAGGAGTCTTTCATGACAACAATGATAAGATAGATGTATCATTGAGCATTCGCTCACGCTCAATGTGGTCCTGCTCGTCTAGTCTATCCCTGGCTTCGCAACGAGTTGATTCTTCCGCCTCTTCGTGCTCGCAAGCAAGCCGATCTTGCTCCTCGTTGAACTCATGAGCATAGCGGCGTTGCTCCTGACGACGGTGTTGCTCCTCCTCTTAACGAAGCAGAAGCAAACGTCGCTCCCCAACTTCGCGACGTCGACAGGCCTGATCAATGGCCCTAATAATTGGGATTACTGGAGGATTCGGAGCCGGTTCTGAAGTTGCAGACGCAGGAGCAGCCACGCCGCAAACGGGGGCCCATCTTCATACTCGTGGCTGAGCGAATGTAATGTGGTTTGTAGGCTTAGGAGCCCGCCGACTGTCACGAACAGAGGGAGTATCGTGGTCGATGGGGGCCGGGGAGGTCGGTAGGGGGGGGTTTAGAGGGTGTAGTGCGCGCTGATTTTCGTAAAGGGGTTCTGGACTAGTTTCTTGGCCAGAAGCACCGTGTTAAGACGTCTATGCAAGCGTTCTATGGGGCTATCAAGGTGGATTTGGTGGAGTTATAGGTCTGCGATATCTACAGATAGATTTGAGGTGGTAGGGTGTATCAGGACCGGTACGGAACATATGTCAGATGTGTGTATGGGTAAACCAGAACTAAAAGTATGAGAAATAAACATCCCTGAGTGTGCGCCAAGACACACTAGCCTTAGGCGGATGCCTTGTCACATGACCAATCCATCCTACCACCTGAACGCCGCGTGCACAATCGTAGTAGGGTGTGTGGAAAAAGGATACCGAGCAATCCAAACACTACTGCAACCGCCAACTTACCAGATACTAAGTCAGCGCACTAGGCATTCTTAATCTACCATCTCGACGTCGTTCAAGCCCAGAGACAGGAAGCGCAAAATCGATGTTGTTATGTCTGTATAACGGATTGCTGCCCCGCAGCCGAATGCAGTAAACTTAAGAGAAACGCCTAACATCGTTTCTTCTGCCTATGAGTAAAGGTCTTAGTAGCATCCGCTCGGCACACCCTTTAGTAGAATGCTGGAGGGCTGTCTAGCTGTGATTTTTTAGAACTTGACTTAAGAAGACTTGGGTCGGGCACGTCTACTGACATCTCTCTGAGCCAGATACTACGATAGATATCAAAGAACAGGAGCGATGGCAGATCTCGAAACAGCCATTCAAAGATATCAGAAAGCCCTTGATAACACACCAGATGATCATCCAGATCGAGCACGTCGACTAGAATCTCTTGGAACTAGATATGGGAATAGATATCAAAGAACAAAAGTGATAGCAAATCTCGAAACAGCCATTCAAAGATATCAGGAAGCCCTTGATAACACACCAAATAATCATCCAAATCGAGCACGTCGACTAGAATCTCTTAAAATTGGATATGAGAATAGATATCAAAGAACAAGAGTGATAGCAAATCTCGAAACAGCCATTCAAAGATATCAGGAAGCCCTTGATAACACACCAAATAATCATCTAAATCGAGCACGTCGACTAGAATCTCTTGGAACTAGATATAAAGATAAATATCAAAGAACAGAAGCGATGGCAAATCTCGAAACAACCATTCAACAATTTCAGGAAGCTCTCGATAATTCATTATCCTATATTCCTGTTCGATTACAAGCTAGTATAAACTTACTCAAGTTACATACTGAAGCCAATAATTGGTCGTTGACATATCAAGCTGCCTTTGCTAGGGTGTATCTTATTTCTTTGCTCACACCTCGCTTTCTCGAAAATGCGAACAAGCAAAATTTGTTCGTTAGAGTTGTTGGCCTAACGTCTAATGCGACAGCAGTCGCTTTGATAGCGAGGAAAACACGATATGAAGCAATTCAATTTCTTGAGGTTGGTCGCGACGTCATTTTAGGGTCTTTAAATGAAATGCGCGTCGATATATCCGATCTTTAGCTCAAACATTTCCAAGAAGCAAAAAAATACATTCAATTTCGCAATGAACTTGATACTTCGACGACGTCAACACGCCAAGTTGATCGATTTAACGCGCGGACAATGTTGACACATTATAGCAATTAGCGCTATGATGCAAGACAAAAAATGAAGCAAGTAATCAAGGACATTCGAAGCTTGCTTAGCTTCGATCGATTTCTTTTGATCTCATCCAAGGATAAATTGAAAGCTACAATAGCGTCGAAGCCAATCATTATTGTTAATGTGAGCAAGTATCGTTGTGATGCGCTAATTATCAAGAAACGCGAACTTAGAACCTTACGACTTTCTCATTTGCACGCTAACGATGTTCGGGCTCGCGCAGCAACTTTGAGGCCAAAATTAATAAACGCGCAATTGCTAGAATGGTTGTGGGACACTATTGCGAAGCCAATTCTTAAGATACTAGGATTCACCAAGAGTCTACATGGTTTTTGGTCTCGAATATGATGGATTTCCATCGAATCTCTCGCCAAATTTTCTATCCATGCGACGAGATATCACTCTCACGATTCTAGTATTGTCCTAGATCGAACAATTTCATTCTACAACTCCTTTGTTAGATTGCTTGTCCAAAGTCGCCAAATTCGTGTCAAGGAAAATGCGACACGAAAGCTAGAAAAAGTAGTTCTTGTTAATATGCAAGAACTTCTACATGCGCCACGAGAGATCAACGAGCTAAAACGCTTGTGCGAAACCATGAACTTGCAAGTACACGAATCTCAAATTAATCGAAAAGATATCTTGGTTGCTTTGAACGATTGTGATATATTTCATTTTGCTAGTCATGAAAGAATTGATTCGTTAGATTCGTCTCAAAGCGCTTTGCTTCTAGATGACGAAACGCTCACAATAACGACTCTTTTCGAGCAAAACCTTCATACTCGCAAATCGTTTCTCGCCTATCTCTTGGCGTGCGAAACGAGACAAATGAATTACGATGCGCTTATTGACGAAGAACTTCATTTGATAGTCGCTTGCCAACTTGCCAATTTTTAGCACGTTGTTGGTACTTTATAAGAAATAAACGATAGATCGTGCGTAGACGTGATCGTGATCACTTATAAGCTAATGCAAGAACAAAACTTCAATGACGAATTCGTTAGTCAAGGACTTCATCATGCATCTCGAAGACTTCGTGAGCAATTGATCTCGAAGAATATAGTACGAGCAACAGTCAAACACGACCCAGAAGTGCAAAAAGAAAATCGTTAATTGATGACGAAACAATCGTGCTCAAGTCAAGGCAAGGCGAGAAATTCGAGGGATGTTGTGTCATGCGATGACATATCGTTGTTTTGGGTCCCATATGTTCATTTTGGCGTCTAGATTATATCTCATTCTTGATGGCTCATCGTAAACATATATCACACGCTATAGATGAGCAAGCTGCTTGCCTTTGTCAAATTGGTGGCCGCAAATCGTACAGATCAACTCATGGCTTGAAACGATAAAGAACTGTACTCGAATTGTGTATAGCTTATTCATAGTCCTGGGCTTCACCTTTCTCCTTCCTGCGGGATGTGTGACTCAAATGATACCAAAGCGCTATGATCGAGCTAGTCTTTCTCACCCTGTTGCAGCTCTATATCATCTAGAGGAGGAAATCATACAATCGGACGGGCTCGTAAGCTTGCACCGCAATCCGAGACTCGAGGGCCAGTGTGCGAAAATTGCAGTATCTACATCAATCAATTCGAACTCGACGCGACTTAAGACCGATCACCTACTCTTTTCGTAGCCTGATGGGGCGACTCCCGCCATACAAGACGTTGCCCTCGTAGACCTTGGACGAGGTGCATCCAAAGCTGCCAGATAACGCTGACTGTTCGAGGGAGTCTAATTCATCGACAGTGCTGCGCGATCGACCAGGCCGGGAGAACAGTGATTTGCAAGCGCGGTCCGTGCTAGCAGTACTTACGTTCATCGGAGCTCATAAGTGCATGAGCGAAGAAAGTCTAGACTGAGACGAAGGGGGAAGTGTCACGGTTCTGCCGCAGCTCTTGCTCTTGCCGGCCTTGGCTTTCCCCCCCGCCTTAATTTCTGAACATGATTTTCTTTAAACCGTGCAACCTGCAAATCGACTTTTCTGCATCAATTGGCCACCATATCTTACTTATTCAATCAATTGATGCATAGTTGATTATTTGCCGATGTCAGATCACTCTACTGCCCAATCCTTGTTCAATCCAAACCCCATGATGAGCACCAGAAGGAGGAAAACGGCCCTGGAGTGTTCCGTCCTTTTTTGGCACAAAGAGAATCGGGTATCTTGCTCGTTATTGGACTTTCTTAATAAATCCTTTCTTTTCGTTATCTCCCAGGTATTCGCGGAGTGTTGCTAACTTCTTTTCGGATAGAGCGTAAATAGGTCCAAACGTGGGTTCCTTGCCTGGTTCAAGTTCGATCTCGTGGTCCCACGGATGATGTTTAGGTAGGGTTTCTGCCGTGTCCTCTTCCTGCAGTAGGTGCTCCCATCTGTTATATATCCTCAATATGTGCTTTGACGGTTCCCTCATCGTACCAGATATTTCAGGGATCTCAGAAGGTCCGCAAGTTCCTTCACTTACTCTGACTTCATGGCCCAGCTGACCTAAGCTAGTGCCTGTCGAGTCGGACTCGTGATTTCAATGGTCTTTTTGCGAGGTGGGAAGTTCGCGTCTTGCGGTCGGGTTTTGACTCTGCCTCTCATCTATCATCGAACGCTGCCGATACATAGGCTGGATGCGGATTGCGTGGTCACATCGCTCAATTTTGAGTACTCGTAACTTCCAGTCGACTTCCGATTTGTGCTAACTCAACCAAGGTATTTCCAAGACGATATCGTGAGTGGCCATTCTCACTATATCAAAGATTAGCCCATCGTGGTGTTGTTGAATAGCAACCGGTAGTGGTTTCGGTTCTTTGTCCATTTTTCCATTTCCTAATAGATTCTCATCTATAATCACTAGGTTGTAGGCGTCAGACTTCTTTTAAGTAGGATACCCTTCCCTCTAAACAAGAGATCTGGACATAAAGTTACCTGTTGCACCAGAGTCGGCCATTGCGGTGAGTCGATGGCCATGGACCTTTAATTGGTGTGGTACAACATGGTTCGTATGCTGTTAAGTTAATTTGCTGCTGTTGGGCTAACATATTGCATTCTCTTGGTATGCCCTTTACCAAGGAACTTGCACTTTTCCCTGCTGATCTGCTGCGACTTCTGCTTCGAGCTCCTTGCATTCGTCCATGATTTCGTTGACTTCTCGGAGGGTTTCCCTCGCCGAGCTATTTACGGCGTCGAGTGTCTCCCTGACGGTGTCTAAGCAGTCCTTGAAGTCCTTCCGGGCCATATTCTTTGTCTGAGTCTGCAGCTGACTGAGGGTACAGCGTGTTCGATCGTCTCGACTTGTCCTCCTTGAGAACTTGATTGACTTCGTGCGTAGATGCGGGTGTCTTGCCTGATGATGTTCCATATAGGAATTTTTGTACTTGATCTGGGTTCTCTACCAGATAGCAGTCGTCGTCCGATCCAGTCCCTGGGGTGTACGCCTCTGTGTCGGTTTGCTCTCGGGTGTCGTCCTGGCTATCGGGTAGCTCTCTCAACATAATATTGATCTGCCGTCGATCCACCAACTTCCGAGATCGGCAATCTCTTGCGAAGTGGCCCGGTTTGCCACATGTATAGCACGTCTTCTGGGGTTTGTTACCTTGCTTACCCCTAGGGTTCTTTCCTTTGCGTCGTCGGACTGAATCCAGTCCCATACGTGCAGGCCCGCGATAGTCTGGGTTGCTGTACCTATTGTTGCTAGAACAAGGTTTTTCACCTTCATATCTGCTTGTGAGTCCAAAGAAAGTTCCAGCCTCTCCGTGGTTTGATTGGTCAAAGCGTGTCTCCATAGCTCTCTCATACAGCTTGTTGTCAAGTTCGATCGAGACTTCGATGAAGTCCTTCATGTCTGTGAGGTCTCTTCCGTCAAGCATGAGCTCATCCTTAAGGTTCTCCATGAGTTCTCGTCGAAACATTGTCATAAGGGCAGTATCGTCCCATGCTGGAACATGGCTGTGTAGTCCGATGCAGAGGTCCGTTGCTGTAAGTGCTGAATTACTCGTTTCGCGATTTGCTCCTCGTTGGACGTTCCAAAGATGCGTTGAGACTCTTTCTTGAACCTGTTGAACTTGCTAAAGATCTCTCCGGGATCCTCGTTGTTGTCGTCCAAATTTTTGCGTAGATTAGGCTTGAGCCAATGCTGGGCTCTTCCTATGAAAAATGTAGAAGCAAAGAGGGTTTTCTAGTTCTCTGGAACAGGAGAAGAGGTGAAGTAGATATCCACCTACGTAATCGAATCTTCTAGGCCGATTCGATCTCCATAATAGACGCCGGGTTTGTTGATCCTGATCTTGTCTCCTTCGGCGATCGTTGGGCGAAATTTTCACGAGATGCTCCCGCTGCAACTCAGGCCGAAGTTGGCAAGGCAGTCACTGTTGCAGAGGCCTGTTTTTGGGATTATTGGGGTTTTCTGGTGGCAACTATGTTACTTGCTCTCAAGCGCTGCAAAAGAAAGGATCCGATCATCTTAGATGGATTTGTGGCTCTTGTTCGCTAGTAAGTAGCAATCGCCCCGCTAAATACCCCTCGACCTCTGACAGCATGCAGAGAAGGAGATTGAACAGCTCCGTCTGGAGAACATCAAGTCCGACGCCCACCGATTACCAGAGGTCGAGCAATATCAGCGCCTCACCGATAAAATTATTCAGCGCTTTACTGGGGAGGAGATCGAAATCTTATCAAGCCTCTATGATAATCTCACATTAGGTCAATCTTGAAGTGTCTTCCTATTTATAAAGCCAGTGTACTACCTGTCTTCGATAGAACCAAAATTTGAAACGGCTGTCCATGAGTGTTAATAAGAGAGCAAAGAGTGAAGTCTCCTCTCGCCGCAATTCATAAGAATTCAAAACAGGGACTTCGAGCGGTCAAAGATTTCAAGCGAGTAGGGACTGGCAATGAGGACGGGATCCTGTGCCGTAATCAATTATAACGGAGAGGGATCAAAAGGTTATAGGGGCTTTCACTTCCTCCACTCTCGAGATGACGGAGATGCGAGAATGTATGGAATTTTGGATTCCTACGCGTCGAGAGTCACCTCCCCGCGACTACTGATAGAACCAATCAGCTACCTTGTGGCTTGTGTAGTAGATTGTGCACCGTCCATCGAATTCCTTGCTGTTGCCTCAGCCAATCTTGGGGTAGACTATCTTGCTTGCATGAAACGAAGGAAAACTTGGACCGGCTTGATTGGTATAGTAGGCTGCTTTTTACTTGGTTGTATTGGGCCAGTCTCCTTCTCGGGGGAGACCATTATGCCCGGCTTGATTAGTACAAGACTGGTCTTTACTAAGGGTCTGATGGACCCATCAAGAACTTTGTGTTGGTGGGAAGTTGGCAACCCAGAATGTAAGTAGCTGGTCCTCTCATTAGATGTGGTGACTAAGGTTAACATAATCCCATTATTGATATCGGGCAGCAGTCGTCTCCATCGACCTGTGGCTTCGTTGACCAGATTAGGATGAAGGCAGAAGAGGAATGGAAGACCGCTTTCCGCACACGGTATAGACTTTATGAATACACGGTAATGCCGTTCGAGCTCACGAACGCCCCGGCAACGTGTCAGGAAATGATCAATGATGCACTACGACAATATTTGGACATATTTGTCATAGCATACTTGGACGATATATTGGTCTACTCAGTCATTTTGGAGGAACATGTACAGCATGTCTCCCCAGTATTGGAACGCTCGGATAAGAGGAACTTACACCTCAAGCCAGGTGATCTCATACGGATCTACGGGTGGAGAACCACTAACATACGCTTTCAGGACTTTCTCCTCGAATTCTGACCCACTCTCATAGACGTACGCCATTGTCAAAGTGTTGCCGATTTCGTCTTCTCTTAGTTTAGTTAGTCAACTCAAGCGACGAGGAAGACTAAGTGTCGAGAGACTGGCCGTTTAATGAAGTCAATTGCGGCGTGGTGCTCGCGACGCACACACAGATTGATGGCGGCTAAGATATCCTTTAATACCATGCTCCACGCCAAGGCATTCATTGGTCTTGGAACGAAGTTAGTGCGATCGAGAAAGCTCAGCAAAGCAATGCGACAAGTGGCATTCTCGCGACCTTCAACATCAGCAACCCATTCTTGGTCAACCTTCATAATCGAATTACTTACTCGATCGCCATATCTCTAAAAGCTGCATCATAGTAGCTTGGCGATATGGGTCTCTTATGGACCTAAATGGGTGAAAAGATATTGTGGTTCTAGGAACAGCCTAGGTGCAACAAGCCCTCCTTGAGGTACGATATTTGAAAATGAAAGCTTGTCGTACAGTGCTAGACAATCTTGCAGTTGAGGCCGGCCTAAGATTCTTCTGTCGCACACTGCTCGGGCGTCGACTTGCTAGGCTCCCAAGAAAAGAAGAAGACACCATTTTAGAATTAGCGTGACCCTTGTTAGGCACGTCATAATGCGAGTTGCCAAAAGGATCGAATATAGATGTCGCTAAAAGCTGCTTGCAACAAGCTATCTAGAGTCGCTTCCAATGACGCAAAAACGAACCCTATTTTTTTAATCGTTCTTAGACATACGAGCGACATTGCGCATATATATGGGTCATCGGAAAGCGCAAACAAAATTTAGCTTACGCTCTCGTTGGCGCATAGCCAATACGAAGCCAAGTTGTTAGTTGTCATCTTTGTGCTTACATCGGACACAGCAAGACGCAATTGATAAAGTATTTCACATAGTTTGTAAGAGATAAGGAGAGTTATGTATAATTTTATCAAAGCCTTTAGAGCCTCCATATTTGCGGACTACCAGAAGATCATTGCGAAATACTGTCGGAACCCATGAAATAATTCTGGGGATACTAAATCAAAGGTCGCCTAGCTCTAGAAGAAAAGGTAGAAGTACAACTCATCGCCTCGGCTACGTACCGTAGCCAAACGTCCTCGTAGCTCTTAGCAATCTGCGATCCTAGGACTTGTCTCAACTGATAGCATCGAACCTCTTCCGTAACATCTCCAAGCAAAGGTTCGCTGCATGACTGCAATCTTTCTAGCCATGTAACGTGAAGATTCAGGACCTACGTAGGTAGGTGTCCGCATCCGATACAGTATCCATCGATCAAGATTTTATCATTCGCTATGGGCCAACGAACATACTTAGATCGTGCGCTACATCTATGTAAAGGCTGTCGAAAATCCTTCGACATTGGGTTTCAAGTTTGTAAGGCAGCTTAACAAGTTGAGTGCCATTTCGTTGATTCTGTTTGTATACAAAAGCCTGAACTAGGTGCGTTTGGCTTACAATACAGTCTTCACTGGCCTCGAACAAGAAAGTAGAAGCTTTATAGCAGCTATGGGACATTCAATGGACACAGAGGAGGTGATAGAAGACGAAGCCCCAGGACGCCCCATCGCTGACGCATCATAGGGTAAAATGTGTGAAGATTTGAACTACATCATAACTCACGTCTTCCTCCCTCCAAAATTACCACAGAAAGATAACAGCAACGCCACGAAGGTTGCTTCGTTGGCAAAAGAGGTACTTACGGCATTGAGGTTGCTCCAAGCTCACGTTTCGACGCAGGAGCGCTCAGAATGAATCCCCTGCATCAAGATGGTCAACAACATGCTCTAGGTACGCGACCACTATGGAGGGTTAGTGGCCAGAGAAGTGGAATTAACGCTGAGGGGAATGGTTGACGGAGGTAGGAACGTACCAGCCTTTGGAACTGAAAGGAATATCTAACATCGTTTTTGTTGATTCAGATATCCTTGCATTGCATATTCGCGGCCAGAACGCCGAACTCATCGTCCGAAGATCCTCCGACCAATATTCGTTCGAGTCCCTCGAAGTCTCGCCAACCACCGAGGCCGTCATCGAGATCAAGGGTAGACTGCGACGGTGCTTTCCAGGCCCAGCCGTGGCAATTGGCCAAGACCGAATGGCGGATGCCAGCTTTCTTAAGCCGCTGACAGAGTTACTTGTCAAACTCGATGCTAAGACGCCAGAAGAAGTACTGCCAAATGTAACAAAGTCACACTCGAAGGTTATTGAGACCAGGGACACAATGAACCCAAGATTCGTCACGGAGATGCTCATCGAAATGCTGCGGGCTATGAGTCAGCCGCACGATGTTCCTCGCATCTACAAGCACACTCGCGACGACGTCCTGTGGAAGGATGCGCTCAAACCGTGGCGACGTTGCCCTTTGTGGCTCTTCCTTCGCGTTGCATTGCAGACGAGTCTCATGCGTAACGAGGTTGGGGAGCCGCATGTGCGGTACAAGTCATTCATGCTGTTCTTCATGGCTCATGTCTTGGAACGCGCCCTAGACGCTTCTCTCCCGAGTGATACGCTCTTTACGATTACAGCCAAGATCAATCGCCGTGCGCTGAAACTTGGCGCAGTGGATGGAACGACCTGGTTGCAGCATGTGGCGGCGACGACGCGGGCTGCCCAGCAAGAACTGAGTCGCAGATGGGCCTTGGTGGAGAAGCATTCAGATCCCTTCGCGACGCAACGGAACTGGGCCCCATCGCAGCTCTCGTTCCTTTTGGATACCGAAGTGACACTCTCAAGGCTGCAACCATATCTGGAAAAAGTGATGGCGCGAATGGCGTCACCTTCCACCTACCAGACTTTTCTGTCGGATTGTGGTCAGCGCATCTCGCAGTGGAGTGTAAGCTTGCCTAATCCGAGTTTGTTGACGGTGGGGAACGGAGGCCAGGTCCATTTGTATCTAACAGATCTGGAACTCTGGGTGGAGAACTCTCTCAATGACTGGTTGCACGCAAACATGGAACGTCATGACGCCGTTACCGCCCTCGCAGCGCTTATTGATACCTATACATCGATAGCTTCTCTCGCTTACAAAGACATGCCGGAAGAAATCTCTCTAATGCTCCTCACCTCAATGGATTTGTGGGTTGCGCTTGACAAATGCGCGCTGCACCATTGCACTTTATTGCGCGACTATACTCCCGGTTTTCCGTCATCGCTGTTCGAGCCGTTGCTGTTGCCCAAGAAGCCTCAGATGGAACGACTCCTCCGCGTTGAGCAGTATCTTGTGGGGAGACGGGCAGCAGCTGCATCGAAATTCCCGTCCATCTTTCGATTCGTCGACACGACGGAAGTCTTTGCTGTGCGGTACGTTCAGCAGTCCCAACGTCACAAGAAACTACAACAGAGGATTGAGGCGAAAGCCCAGAACCATCGGGATCGAAAAACATCCAAACTCGCAGAGAAACGCCAACGATATTGTGAGCTAATCAACGACTCGAATGGGATGAGTTGCCAATACGTTCCTCGATGGCGAAAATATGGACAAATCTTCGTGCACAGCGGCTTCTGTCAGAAATGCGAGCTGAAGTCACAGGCCGAAGGACTCACCATTGACGTTCACGAGTGGCCTCTCCCGAAGAGGGACTTGGAGGCGAAGGCGACGGTGTTTGAGCTCGATGTGCCTACTGTTGTGTCCAAATGGCGGGATACCACATATCAATTGCTCGTCGACATATTTTCCGTTGAACATGACGCTCAAAGGCCCCTTCGAGACAAAGGCAAGCAGGAAGAGGTATACAACCTTCGTGACTACAACGGTTTGCAAAAGTTCGTTAGATCGCAGGCAGAACGACTCCAGCTTGCATCGACAACAAAGCCCTTTGTCGTTTCGCACTATCGACATCAGAAAATTTCTCAGGCCAACAAGAGCAACGTATGCGTCAACAACGGCTTGCATTATGCTGTATACGATTCGAAGAAAATGAGATGAACGGAAGAGCTTCTCGATCGTTGCAATGTGCGCGAACAATGCACTTGCAGCCTTCCAGCTGGGCCGTACACGGGACTGCAGTACGCCCTGAATAACACGATCCATACGTCCAACCAGGTGATCGCAAGCCAAGCCGACTGTCCTGAAACGCTAACGATGCATGAGTTCTACGCCTTTGGAACGTTGCGATCAGGTCATCGACTGCAATGGCGGAACATCGCTCGCGAACTAACCGCTCGTATCCTCAATTTCAATTGCTACGAAATATATGCTTTGATCGTGCAGGCCGCCTGGCAGGTCGGTCCCTCTTGTAAAAGACAGGTCTGCCAAGAATCCCATGCCGACCTTGACGAGATCAAGTTTGGGAGGTCACTGCTATTGGCTTTGGACGACGCGCTCGAGACGATCGAAGGCAATTGGCAGGGTGTCTCAGCAGCCCGTACATTTATCGCTCTTGCAACTCGACTGCTCTCTCTCTCACCATGCGAGGGGGTACGTGAGGGTTGCTTCCGTTTCCTGCGAAGAGCACGAGCAATCTCGTTGCGCTGGACTCGCGAAGTGGGGCGAAAGTTACAAGAAGTACAGAAAGAGGAGGAGCTAAGAGATCTAAACGCACGAACGCTTGAGATGGCCTTAACCTGTCACGGGACGTTTGATGTCGATTCGCACCATCTTCGTGATCTCCTTGAACGAGACGAGGATATCGCAGTAGTGACAGAATGCTCAATTATCATACACGATCGATGCCCAATGATGCTAGAAGATCGACCTGCATTGATCAGTTCACTAGTGCATCGATACCGGAGGCTCTCGTGTGTCCTCGAACCCCTCCTGCGCCAGCGAATTTTAGAGGCCCGCAACGGTCTCGATAGGACTATCGGTCGGCTTTGGGCGAGATATGTATCGGGATCCTCATAGACGACCTTGGAAACGCCCAGCGAGCGGTGGCTTACCACGAAGACATCGAGTGAAGAGTCTCTTTCGTCGATGCTGGTCCACTACAATCTGCTCGACGAAAGCTTGCTCGTCAATGGGTTACCGCTTACAAGGCTTCCTCGCTCGTACGAATCCCATCCAACTTTCTGCCGACTGTTTGGCGAGGTAAAGTACTCTGTTCGGAGATGCGTGGGAAGGAGGGCTAATCGAAGCTGGGCGAGACAGATAGTTGTCGATGTTGTCCCCTCAACTATGAGTGGAATGGTTTTTGAGGCTCGGAATGAATGGTTCAACCACCGAGTAAGTATTCTCTACCATTTTCTTCTCCTTTTGTGCGCGGAATTATTCAATGACGGAGTTGCTTGTAATACTAAACAACATTGGCATAGTTGTATTTTGGCATGTACGACTCCGAACTCATCATCCGGGCAAGAAGAGAAGGGCAGGTCTACGAGTTGCTTTTAGTGCACACGCTTGATGGCGACTTTCCAAAAGCTTTTGTTCACAATTACGCGCATTGGCTGAACATTAATACGCGTTCCGTTGAATGGCGACCGTTAATCGATGCTTGGACGCCAACATCACAGAATTGGCAGATGCGATCTTGCAACCGAGAGGGAAATTTGGTGCTACTTCTTGGTTCGTTGAGATTGATAGATCTTCATACGCCGACAGCGAAGGCCGTGTCAACGGTTTTGAGTCCTTTAGAACAGGCGACCCATATACACATCACGCTGAACTGTGAGACGAAAGTGTTGGAAGTGCACTTGCCACGACTAAAGCTTGACTTTTTCTTGAGAAAAGGCGCCACACAGCTTGAATCGAAGCAGTTCCGTGGAATGACCGTGGATCCCAATCAATCGATTGGCACCCTTATCGGATTAGTCAACAAGCTTGTCCTTCGGAGTAATACTGGCTCGTCGCGCAGTGTCATTGTCCCTCACGGCGACGTTCGATTCGAACTGGATGGCCATCACGTACGTGTACATATCGACACTTTCGCGCAGCATCTTTTCTATCACCTTTATCACATCAACTCTCAACTCGGGCGACTTGTCGACAACGGCAATCTCAAGAGCAAGCTGATCAAATGTTATCTTCACGCGGTCACAGCCCACTGTCTAACCGACGAGCTCATCGGTCGAATCGGCACTGAAGAAGCGCTCCATAATCTAGCGTCCCCTTCGGTCCAGTCTTCTCTTAGGCTCGACCAAATAGAAATTGATCTTCTGGTGCTCCTTGCACGACTGACGCCGCGTCGTCACTACTACCCGCGGCACCTTCGGGTGATGCAGGAGGTGAAATGGGAAAGACTCTCTTCGATCTCATAGCATCCCTCTTTTTTCGATTTCGTGCAATCAATTTTCGAGCGAGTGCGAACGCTGAATCTATTTCATGACATACCCACGAACCTACCGGATGCAAAAATCTGTGATGACCATCACTTGCTTAAGAGAGCTGGCATCCAGGATGCTGCATATCGTGTACATGGATTTGGGGCGGAACATCACACCACGAAGCACGACGTCAACTACATCGCCCGAGATCATGTCTTAGACAACATTCGAGAGTCTCAGGTTTGTCACACAGCGAAGCTAGTCGATAACTGGTCGACAAACCTGAAGGGCTGCTCACAATTGCTTCATGAGATCGAGTTATGGGGGGAGGCCCTGCGTGGTTGCGAGACCCATAGTACCATTCCTCTAAGCTACGAAACGAAATGGCTGAATCCACCTGCGGATTTCCTCCCGGAAGACTGGTGTACGCTGCAGGGGGCTTTGTCTCGCTGTGTGGTCGAAACAGATAAATACGAAATCATGATTTTTTTGTCCACCCTAACGTATTCGCGACACGCGAAACAAGAGCTTGTCCAGACCCTGTTGGCTTTCGCAACGGTCCCTGAACTTCGTGCAACCAGGCCGCCGAACTACATCTCCTTTGAATTATCGCATGATTACAAACCAGATAGGAAGAAATTGGTGGACGTGGTGAACAACAGAGGGCGACCGTATCATTCGTGTCCGGAATTCAACTTGCCTCAATTCCCTCTCGAGACTTTCTCAGATGCCGACGAGCGTCGTCGAGACAAGCATCGAACGACGATGGAGAAATGCCTTAGCCGATTCGTGGATGCTCTCATCTGCTAGTGGCCCGAGGAAAACGTGCGCGATCCTGTAGGCACTGGGTTTGACACCTATATATTCGTCAATGAGGCCACGAAAGATGCACGAATCTGGTTTGATAGATGATATCGTAACGATAAGTTCGAAGAGTCTATCAGCGAAATACAACATATACTGGATGATCTAAACGCCGAAGACCAAAAGTTGTCAGGTTACTCCTTTTCACAGCCCCGTTACCGTCATCGACCAAAACAAAATCATGTCGATTTCAATTGTATCATGGAGAGACCTGCTCCCAGCCTTTCTTCGGCTCATCTTGGAAATTTCGATTTCTGGGTTGGTCAGCAAGATGAAGATGGGAGGGATCGTAGCGACCTCAACTCACTATTATCGCGCCTCCATTCGAATTCTTCAGGTCGCTATGAGCAATTGTACGCCATTGATCTGGTTGAGAGCTTCAACTCGCTTCCTAATCGTGTAGAACGCAGACTCAGCGAATCGCTCGAGATCCTGAAGCCATTGCTAGAAGAACATTTGGCTCGATGCAAGAACCACGTCGATCATGTGTATCAGAAGATCTGCCAGTGCCTCCAGGCAGAAATGTCCACCACGCGTCGACTGGCTTGCGGAGCGAAAATGTGGCCCCGCTTGTCGACCACCTCGCTCCTCCAACATCTGGCACATTGCAAAGTCGCTTCGTTGCGCGACGACTAGAAGTGTACTTTTATTGAGTATGGGATGGCCATATCGAAGCTTCAACGAGCCGAGCGCCTCCTTACTTGTCTCGGAAAGGAGTCGGAATTGCTGAGCGAACTCGATAACCCAGGCCATCAAGGTTGGAATCCGATCCACTACCCGAACTGGCTACTTTTCGAAATCGAGAACAACATTTTGATCCGACAGCTGCAAGCTCAAATCGCCCAGGAAATGATGTCATCATCGTCCCGTGCAAACTCGATCTTACAGCTAAACATGAGTGAAGGAAAGTCGTCCGTCATCGTTCCCATTGTCGGCGCAGCTCTAGCCGATGAAAAGAAGCTTGTGCGAGTCGTCGTCCTCAAACCACTGTCTAGCCAGATGTTTCAGGTGCTGCTGAGGACGCTCGATGGCATGCTTGGGAGACGCATCTTCCATATGCCGATCTCGCGATCGATCCAAGTTGACATGCACAAGGCGAAGCAAATCCAAAGTCTGTGCGAGGAATGTATGCGCACTGGTGGAATCCTTCTTGTTCAGCCGGAACACCTCCTTTCCTTCGAATTGATGAGCCTTGAACGAGTTCTATTCGATGAACTGGAGCTAGGCGACGTCCTGATCGAGACACAGCGTTGGCTGGAAGATAACTCTCGTGATATCCTCGACGAAAGTGATGAAATCTTGAGTGTCCGATTCGAGTTGGTTTACACCATGGGCACACAACGCTTGATCGAGTTTAGCCCGGATCGATGAATCATTATCCAGCACATCTTAGGACTCGTGCGTCGCTATGCACCCCGAGTCCTTCAACTTTTCCCACAGGGTTTGGAGCTTCGATCGGTGTGCCCAGGAAGTTTCCCGCGCATGCGGATTCTGCAGCCTTTCGCGGCCGACAAGCTTCTAGAGATGGTTGCGAGAGAAGTGTGTGAAGCGGGTCTGCCGGGAGTCCTCGTGTGGAATCTCCCCCAATCCGTGCGAGCTGTCCTATTCAACTTCCTCACAAATCTTAATACGAATGAAGCCGACATCGAGCTATTGCAGCATCACGTATTTGCTGTGGGTTCGATGAGGAGAAGTTTGCTTCTTCTCAAAGGGCTGACTGCGGGTGGGGTCCTAGCATTTGCTCTGCAGCAAAAGCGATGGCGCGTCAACTACGGGCTTGACCTGTCGCGAACTATGCTTGCAGTACCATATCGTGCGAAGGACAATTCTGCCACCCGGGCAGAGTTTAGCCACCCTGATGTCACCATCGTTCTCACCTGTATCAGTTATTATTATTACGGTGGCCTGTCGGATGGGCAGATACGCATCGCCTTCGAGAAGCTGCTCTTGTCCGACCACGCTCAGGAGGAATATGAAGTCTGGGTGCAAGACGCTCCGGAACTACCATTGGCGTTTCGACAATTGACTGGCGTTAATCTGGGCGACCTTGCGCAGTGTTCTCGGATGATCTTCTCTTCATTGCGGCTCGCTAAAGGCGCAATCGATTTCTATATGTCATGAATCGTCTTTCCGAAGAAGATGAAGAAGTTTCAACACAAGCTGTCTTCCTCGGGCTGGGACATCGCACGAACGAAAGTTCATCCAACAACGAGATTTAGCGAGACAAATGACAGTAGATACGTCTTACCACTATCCATCGAGCAGCGCGATCTCCCAGCACAATTCCACACGAATGCGACAGTGCTCGACTATTTACTGCAGCTCGAGAACTCATTCAAACATGCTATGCAGGAGTCCAAAACGGAAAGTCTTGATGCAAAATCGTTGCTGCAAATTGTTATAGGGTCGGAGCCGCCCGTACGCGTCATTCTCGACGTGGGAGCACAAGTGTTGGAGTGGAAGAACGAGGAAGTCGTGCGCGAATGGCTCTCACGCGTTCCGAAAGCGCAAGCCGCTGTGTTCTTCGATGACCGAAATAATCTGTCGGTGTTGAGTCGTGACGACATCACGAAATCGCTGATGATTTCACCTTTTGCGAAGCAGATGAATCAGTGCCTCGTGTTTCTCGACGAGACTCATACACGAGGGACGGACTTGAAGTTACCGACGAGCTACCGGGCCGCAGTGACTCTAGGACCTGACCTCACCAAGGATCGACTTGTGCAAGGTATGATTTGATCCCTGTGAATTACTTCGCACTGCTAACCTAAACAGCGTGCATGCGGATGCGGAAATTAGGGAAAGGTCAATCAGTCATGTTCTGCGGGCCTATGGAAGTTGAACGCAAAGTTCTCCATTGTAGCGATAAAGGCCAGTGCGATACCATCGACGTAGCCGACGTCTTACAATGAAGCATTTTGGAAACCTGCATCCACACGAAGAGATGTATTCCGTTATGGGCGACACAAGGGATTCGCTATCAACGTCGCCATATAGCATGGGCAGAGTCGTCAGTCGGTGGAGAAAAAGGCACTGCCCTAGAAATGGCAAAGTCGTTGCTGGAAGTTGAGGCGCAGAGTCTGGAAGATCGATACAATTTTGGAGGAGAAAGATCATAAGAACAACTCTTGTTGCATGACGAGTGCGATGGACCACTTTCCAAATGGAAGTCGCAATTAGAAGCTATTCGGGCCAAGTGTCAAGAATTCGAACTGGCATCGTTCAGCAGTGCAACACTTCTGGAGGAACAGGAGCGCGAGCTGTCACCAGAGAACGAGCAAGAACGACAAATTGAGCGTCCGCTGGCAGTTACATCATACAAACATAGCGTACATCCAGATGTGACAAGCTTTGTTAATCAGGGCATTCTTGACCGTGATTCTCATGCCTTTCAGCCTGCGTTCGAGGTTTTCAGCAGTACAAGCGCCGTGGAGTGTCTTGAAGTGGAAGCGTGGCCGGTAGATTTACTGGTCACAACCGACTTTGCCCGAACGGTACACGCCTCAGAAAATTATGGTATGAACTCGTTTCTCAGGCCTGTCCACTGGATCGCAAGCAGAGAGAATCGCAAATCGATTGAGTGCGTAGTCTTGAGCCCATTCGAAGCTCACGCATTACTGCCATCCATACGCCAGCATAAGGTTGTCACCCTCCATATCTACTCACCTCGTGTCAGCATGTCCGCGCGCACACTAGATGATCTTTCGTTTTGCGCAATTCCTGTGGTACCCAAATACTCACTCAACCCTCCTTTCGCCATGCTGCTCAATCTATTTGCCGGTCAGCTCTATCTGAGGAGTTATGAGGAGTATCTTTCGGTCTGTCGATTCTTAGGACTCGGCTTTCGCCCATCGTACGAGCAGATTCAGGTCGCATGTGACGGATTCATCAGCCCGACAAGCAGGTCAGAGTTTGACGCAGTCATGGAAAGAGATTGTCCCTTTACAATCAGTCCGGTTGAGTTTGTAAGGATTCTGATAGCGTTGAGGAGGAAAGGGCAGAGTTTCCAAAAGTCTCACTTGGGTAGAATTTTGCATGGGGAATTGCTTGCCAGGGAAGACTTCCAAGGGTGAACATAATTCGAGCCAGCAGCGATTGTGCAGCATGAGGTTGTGGCTGTGCGGCTACACCCTTTTCCCCTTTCACCCTTCCCATCATCTTTTCCCTTTTTTCTCCACCTGTCCCTTATCGACGTTGATAAATGGCATTGCTTAGTGGGTCCTACTCAACGGGACTTGATATGAAACAGACCGGATGGAAAAGCGGGAATAAACAGCGTGCTCATCACGGAGGCTGCTAATGCAGTTCCATGATCTCATTGCAGGTTAGGACAGCACAAAGGGATTTCTGAAGACCGGCCAAGGAGACGACTTAACCACCAAGAGCGACCGGCGATATCCGGCAGGGTCGTTCACGTCATCGTCTGCTTCGTCGATCACGATCAGGTCTTCCAAGAAGCGTCAGACGCGCCGACGGCAATGGAGACCTGCGCGCTCACCAGACTTTTTCCGATCTATGCGCAGGTTCGCCATCCCCGTTCAAACCTGCATTGTCGGCGGCGCGCTTGGAGGAATCTCGAATACCCGTAGCGCGCGTGGCCGTCCGCTCCCCATCTTTGTTCTACCCCTCCCCTATGTTCGCCTTCTCTTTTCCTCAACCGGATTCACCGGATGGACCAAAGTCCGATATCCTTGAGGGCGCCATCACTTTAATCTGTCTGTGCATCGAACATCGACGACGGGACGGTAGCAGCGAGTGCTGATGATGATGGAGGAAGAGGAGGAGTAGCGAAGTCAAAGCATTGCCATACGATTTTTGGGATGAGGCCTAACCGCGATAGCTGGGCATCATTGCTTTGTTGAATGTTCTTGGGGATGGGGTCCGATCGCGATAGTGGGGCTTCATGATCATGCCATATTATGCAGAAGACGGTCAATATGGCGGTAAACGTTAGTAATCGTAAGGAACGTTTTCATAGTAGTCTTGGTAGTTAGCCTCGTCTGCCATAGTCTGACAATGCATGCAGACGCTAATATGAATCAATAAAATGAATTAAAAAATTAGCAAGGACCCTAGGGCTAAGTTATGCCCTAAAGAGCCCTGCAAGACAGGGGGGCTAGTGCCGGGGATGAGGGAGATTAAGGGGGTTAGTGCTTGGTCGTCTGCCATACTATTTAGTATGGTGCTTGCTCGCTGCTCTTCCCTTCTCATTGCATTCGTCTCTTTTAGATTCGTCTCTTTTAGAAATTGAGTGCTATTCTTTTATCTATCATTGTCGATGAATTCTTTCGTTTTAGTTGCATTGCTTTATATCGCTTTCATTGATTTTTTTAATTAATTTAATCTTGTAGAGTCTTGCTTTTGCATTATCGTCGCCATGGCACCTCGCAATAACAAAGTCGTCGTTAAGAGAATCTCTAAGAGCTTCTCTAAGATCGTTGTTATCGACGATTAGACTTGTCGCATCTCTTGTGTGCGAAAGACTATCTCTAAAGCTCAATTGCATGCAAGATTAGAAGCCTTCGCGCAATAGACTTCTAGAAACGCCTCTCGTTGTCGTTTATTATCTTTTTATCTCTTATCGTCTCGCAATGCTTCGTCGTCTTCGAATAAACATAAGAAAGAGAAGAAAAGAGAGAAGAAAGATCTAGACTATGTTTTTGTCGACGCTTAACTCGTCGCTCTTCGCGTAAAAGTCAAGGCAATAACAAAAAAAATTAGCATACAAAAGCACAAAAGAGTGACAAGAAACGTTCTTGTCGCTCAAAAGTTACAATTGCATAATTTAACGATAAGTGATACACGTACGTTTGCTTCTTAATCTCTTGTTGTTGATGCGCATAACTTTGCAAGTATGGCAACATTATTCGAAAATCAAAGCTTCTTTATAGACGCTATGTCAAATTTCATGATTGTCGTCGTCATGTTTTCTAACATTTCTCGTCGTTATCTTGAGAATATCTTTCATAACAAGTTAGATATAAAGAATATTGATAAATTTATTATCGACTTTTTCTCTACGATCGTTTTCGAAAAAATTAATGCTTTTAATGCAAGAAACATAATTGATTTAGTTCGCAACTTCGACATGTATATCTACGTCGTTGTTAGCTTTATTGCGCAAACAACGATAAAGTGAAAGCTTTATCAAGTTATTATTCTCTATCGTTTTCGCCTAATGGCGATGATAAATTACAAAACTTTTGCCTCTATTAGACTTTATCACGAGAAATTTCTCGTTCGCATTATTCGCCTTGATCAAGACAACTCTTATTATTAAACACTAGCGTTTTCGAAGACAAAGTGAAGATTCGTCGACGTATCTAAGAAGTTCTTCGAATTCTTTTCGTCAATTATAGCGAGAAAGTCTTACGACGTCGCCAATTCTTCAAAGAAATCTCTAGCGCCTACTCTAGACGAACGATGAACTATTCATAAAAGGGCGTGTCGACAATGAGCTAGATCTAACGAATGTAGCAAGAAATCTAATTGCAAATATAGACACATGTGTGTGCCTTATTAAGAGAATTATCATTCTAATCGTTGCTTCAATAGACGATAACTATTGATCGATTTATGATTTATTTCGTCGACAAATATGTCAATCTTCTTGATATTTGTTTTCGAAGACTTTTTGTACAATTTGTCGTCGTTAAATGAATTTAATCTACAATTAATTAATTCTTTATTGATCAAGAAGTGATGCAAATGCCTATATAAGCATTTTAATAAATACTTTGTTTTTGTTATCTTAAACATAATTAAGCAAGACGCTAAAATCGAATATATTGACTCGCAAGTTTTTCGCATAGATGTAAATCACACATTTGCAAACGAAGCTTCTAACATCTTGATTGTCGACGTTAACAAATAGCTTCAAGCTAATCGTTTAACGATGTTAACTTCTTCTTTATTAGAGTACTATGTGTGCTCATCTCTAAATCTTGTGTTAAAGTATGACGACGAATAAAAACGCATTTACGATCTTTTCTCTCCTAAAAACATCTTCGTTAACGATAATATTTCTCGCGATCGTAGAACTCTAAAATATGTTGTCGTCGATAATGCGATAAAGACTTTAATTATACAAGAACATAAAACTATGCTTTTTAAAGAGAATCTTGTCGACGTCTTTAGACATGTGTCGATAACGATTTTTGATCAATAACTATTAGACTTTCAATAGAACGACGTTTTCTATATAAAGAACTTTCTTTCTTTTGAACTACGAATTGTCTCGTTTCTTTTCGATTTATTTGCAAAGACTTTGCATTAAATGCTAATGCATTTGTTTAAATAACAAATACTTCTACATTATCTAGATAATTTCTTTGCGATTCTAAAGTTCTTTATCGATTCTACTCTTTATTAGAAGCAATAGAATTGAATTTGCGACTTTCTAGAACTACAAGACAACAAAAAGAAGACGCAAACAAGCATTGTCGTCGAGTTTCTAGATATCGAGCTCGATAGCATAACAATAAAGATACGTTTACTTATTGCAAAATTGCAACGAACTCGTGATCTTATTGTCGTAGTAATGACGACAAACACTTTTTCGCAATAGAATTTAAAAATTCTAATGAACTTTCTATTCTTTTGCGCTAAAGTGATTGTTCCTAAACGCGCATTTCTTAGCATCTTATATGTTTTTTTGACAAAAAATACGCGATATCATCGTATTATTATCTTTATAACAAGAGATTTAATCTAATGACATCACTTCTTATCGCAATGAAACGACATCAAAATTCTATCAAGCGTCGCCTCGCAATCAACCTTATATATATAAATAGATATCTTCAATTTCTAAGATATAGGCAATTACTAAATATCTAGTGAAAATAGCCCATCTATTGACGTCTTTAGTGAGCGCTACTTTACTCGCGTTCGACGAAGAGCTTTGCACATAAACGTGCACGAAATAAGAACTATTAGACATACTTTTCGCCTTTGATTGTCTTATCTTTGCGATAATAGAGTAATTATCTACGACAACAATGTCGTCGTCGTCGCTAATCTTAACAAGAACTCTATTCGCGACAATTTTATAATTTCGCTAAGAAACATTGTTATGCTTTTTGCTTTTAACGATATATTAATAAAGATAATTTAGATAAACATCAAATTAAATGATCTTGTCGATTTACTTTCGCGTGATAGATACGAGACTATTGCTAACAAATATTCACAATTGACACATTTTAAAGAGTAGAGTCTCGCGATCTTCTAAAGTCTTAATATTTCGAAGTGTCCTTAAATCGAAACGCAATTCTCTTTCTTTAATGAAGGCTCGTTACAATTATTAGAAATCTATATTTTACGATCTTTAATAACTATATAAGACATTGTCGTCTATATTTTAATGACAATCCTTTGCTCGTTATTGTTTAAAGCGTCGCTAATTAAGTTGTTCGCTTAAATCTTGATCACATTAAATTAAAGACGATTAAGAACTATATTTGCGATCTTCGCTTTGCACACATCGATAGAGACTACTTTAACTACATTGCCTTCGATAATCTTTTTTTACTTCGCATTATACGCGATATTAAGCGACGTTAAAGCGACGACGTTTCTCGTGAGCGCAAGACGATCATTCGTGACATTCTATTAGACGTTTTTGTCATCTTTGATATCGCTAATCGATTAGGCGCTACATTACACGTTGTCTTTTGTCTCGCCTTTGCAAGCTTTCTGCAAATAGACGAATTTACATAAGAGTCACGCAATCTAAATGATGCGAACTTTGTCAATTTGTTTATTATTAAATCGTCTATTAAATTGTTTGCAAATAGATTAGAACTCGACATTTCTATCTTTAAAACAAATCTTTTTCGCAAAGATGTTACTCTTAGAATCGCAATCATCGACGAGTTAATTGTGCGATTGCCTTTTTATAAAGAATGCTCGCGATAACTTCTAGTCGTTTTAACGAATCTCTATTTAATATCGATGAAGACGCCTTTAATAAAAAAATAATCACTAAGATTCTTCGCGTCAAGCTTCACTTTTTAGAATATAATGATTACTATGCAAGCTATTTCTTTCGTCGCGATGCAACAATTAAGACACGCAATTCTAATGTGCTAGAAGCTATGATAATGCTATTAGGTCGATGAAAATCGAATATCTATCTTCGCTATATCGAAATCAATCCCAATCTAATTTTGCAAGCTTCGCGTCGTCATTAGGGTCGCTAATTCTTATCGCTTTCTTTTGGCGACGATTGTCTTAAAACATGAAGAGAGTTAGTCGACTTCGAAGCAATCCTAGTGACCCTTTCGATGGCGTTATGTCATTGGCGACCTCTTTCGCACGCCTATTAGGCGACGATGAGGTGCTACGAGGTGGCCGGTGCCCAAACACCTCTTTTATATATAGAAAACGACCTATTTAGGCCTTGTTTGCTTGTTCGAGTCCTGAAAGCAGTAGCCAGCTTCTCTAGGCTATTGAATAGATATATGTCAAAACAACGCGTTTTTCGTGATCTGAACACACGATTCTGAGCATCCATAAGCAGTTTTCATATGCCCTTATCGGCCTAGAGAACGCCTATGAGAAAGTACCAATCTGGCCACCAAAATAAGGCCATTTGGCGGTATTCTTCTCATCTAGATTGGCTTGATGGGAAGCCTTCTCACTAGCAGTGTCCTGCCAATACATAGCTGGAACCACGCATTTTGAAGTTGTAGCAGCCCCAGAATATCAACTCATTATAGCCTCGATACCTAGCATGGATACAACGGGATGGTATGGCTCATTCTGCCTTCTAGTGACCCATATCTGACCCCGGAATTCCCCAACCCGCACCAAGGTCCCGTCACAATGCATAACCATATGTTCCTTTCCTTTCAGCTTCTCTAGCCTCTCGATAGCAAAATTTGGGCGTAATAACTTCTATTCTAGACTGAGAGAAGGCTTATATACTGAAGGATATCGGCTATAACCTGCTCTTTCGAAGGGGGAGTTAATCGCTGATGAGAATGCAGTGCACCCAATCTCGCGTGCAACTATGGTCCATGACTTGCACCGTTGATATTTTATCTTCGTAGCATGTCTGATAAGCTGTCGCTGAGTACGTATACTTGATTGCTATAGGTCTCTCTGGCCTAGGTCGCTGTTGGTGTGCTTCGGATGAGAAAGAGTCGATATTCTCCTTTTCGGCTTCTCCAGCGCGTTTCAGTATATTGCGGACTGACTTCTCGTGACAGTCGTACCGATCTGCAAGCTGACGATTTGCTTCAAAAATGTTGGGTTTGCCTGCTGTACGCCCCCATCGGAAAAGAGGAGTTGTAGGAGTTTTGGTGGGGAAGACGCGTTTTTCGCGATTTAGAGCTGCGACACTCGCCAAGGGAGGCATGAGACGCCAGCATACCTCGAGGGACCAAATCATCCTGTTATATCGTTATTGAAGCTTGAACCTCGTCTATTCCAGGCTATTCTTGGTGTTGCAGCTACTCAAGCACCTCCACCGCTTCCTCCACTGTCGTAAGGTCCGCCCCTTAATCTAGGACCTCGCCGCCAACCTCCTCCGTCGTCGCAAGCCTCCATCGCCTCAGCTCCCTCCGCCTCTTCCCATTTTTCGTCTTCGCCGCCACACCCTGCTCCGCCGCCTCAGACTGTCCGCACGCCCTCTGGTTGCCTGATTCCGCGCGTCCTAGGTCCATGTCCCTCTATATCCCTAGAAAAGGCCAAAACCGAGGGTACGGACAGTCCATTTTGATCGAAAATATAAGTCCCAAGGTACGAACCCTGCAACTTTCTTGGCGTTGTGTTGTTTCCGCCGTCGACAAGAGATTTGTAGGGATCGAGTGAGGCAGCTTGACACTGCCTAAGGCACGTTTGAGGCGTGCGGACGGTCTGAGGCGGCGAAAGAGGGCGAGGTAATGAGGGGAGGAAGAGAAGGAAGAGCCCGGTAACCGCCTCCTCTCCAGCAGCAAGAGGTGGACTGACAAAAGAACCTATTGCTTGAGATATACCAGGGTAAAGGCGGTGGGACCCCGCGGCCTCTAGACTGGCGATGACGAAGAAAGATGGAGGGTGAGAGAGGAGGAGGGTTTACATATGTGTGGAATGGAACAGTGAATCCTCCTCTCTACATCTATAAATACTCTCCTTCTCCTCCATCTCTTCCTCTTTTACTGGATTTCCTTGCCGCGGCGGCGACCAGGCTGCCTCCAGCACTGCAACTCCAGACCTCGCCTCAACTCCTGAAGCACCGCCTCCTCTTCCTCTCCCTCCATCACCTCCGCCTTAGCTGAACGATTCTCCTCTCACCCTTAGCCAACAGTTCACTTACTCCACCGCGAGAGGAGTGGTGGGTATTTATGGGCGTAGAATAGGGTTGGGTAAATTGCTGTCGCTGCGGTGACGGTGAATACGACGGGAATTCCAGGAGAATGGTGGTTACGCGGCCTCATCCACGCCCATACCACCCTGATTCTCCTCTCTCCCCTCCTCTTCTTCCTCTTCTGAGGGGGGGGGCAGGGGAGAAGAGAGGGACCGGTGGCTTCAAAGATGCACCTATTGGGCTTCCGTCCATAGGGTTCCTCCTCCACTTCCTCCTCCGCCACCGCCTCTTCCGCCTCCTCTTCCAACTCCTCCACCCTTCAGCCAACAACTTACTTCTTCCTCCGTGAAACAGTGGAGACTCGCTGTTACACCTTGGACGATAACGAAGAAGGATGGAGGATGAGGTATTGTGGAGGGTTTGTATCGGCTGGATTTGAGACTAGAGGTCATCGCGGTGACGGTGAATAGGCTGGGAATTGCACGGTTCGTACCGCGTTATCGGGTGCCATGCTGGCTAAAGACGCGAGTTGTCAGTACAAATCTCGCATATCCTCTTGTCAAAACTCGGCTAATCATCCTTGTTAGGGGATATCAAGGCCAAAAGTAAACCTCTGACCCCTAGCCACCCATCTCAAAGCCAAGCGCTGACTGTATCTTGGATATAGGTCTGAAAGTGAAAGTCGGAATCATCTGCGCCAACGCACCTATCCTACGGCCCCTCTATTTCTACTTCACGTGTCGCCTTGCGTCTCGAAGAGCCGCGACTAGCTATAGTAAAGAGCCCGTATAGCCAACTCACGCTAGGCAAGAGGGGATCCCTAAGATGTCTGAATGGCACGAGTCCGGTAATGCGAGCATGGGCATGGAGATGGGGTTACCGATCCACGATGGAAACGATCAAGAGGGATCATTACAATGAAGACCGTCAGAGGGAAGGTTGAAACGAAATCCCTCTGCATCCACGATTACGCTGTATTATTATATCTTTAGGGGCCCGCTGTCATCTCTGGTTTGGTCTTTAGTTGAGATAGTACTGGTCTGAGGTCCAAAAAGGTAGACCTTCGACTCAGGAGGTTGCTGAGCGTTATTGGCCTAACAGACAGAGCCTTCCAGATTCCATATCCTTGTCCATCTGGTCCCGCTTCCCTTAGCTTCTCATTTGTCACAAGTGATACCAATAATGATATGTCGACTCTTAGTCCTCCGTCGATCGTGTTTAGCAGAGTGCTGGTCGTAGAGGGTGAAAGATTAAATTTTGAAATCCCAGATTGTTGGAAATACAGCGTTCTTAGCACCTTGGCGGATTGACGTCGAGCCGGTTGGCTTCGTCTCAGAGATTTTGTATGGGCCCCCCACCTACTTTCATAGAGATCAATGAGGAATTTCAACGCAGATATACGGCGGCACACTGACAGCGCCGTTCCTGAATAAGTCTTCAGGGCCACCCTTCTAGCATTTTGGGTTTTGCCAATTACCAATGACGATTAAGTCAACCAGCTAATCAAGGGGCTATTGCTTTAGTTATTGTAAAGAATTATTAAAATTGTTTTAAAGTTATTTATTTCTCTTTCTATTTTAAGAGAATTGTTGTTTTAAAAACAATAAGAACTGCCAACTCTAATAACTACACGAAGCATATAAGATGAGATCGAAATTCATCTTGATATAATATAGACAAATATCGAAGTTTCACTATTTCGAAAATCGTACGATGATTTTGAAAACGTTTGCATTGTCGTGTTTTAATAATTGTATCGCGACAAAACATTAGGACTGTTCCGAAGCCGATTAACTTCCTCCTATCTGAGCAAAAGGAATGGGAGGGCGAGTATGGCGGACGGCCAAGCACTGACCCCTTCATCTCTCTCGTCCCTGGCACTAGAGTAGCCCCCCGTTCATGCAGGGCTCTCTCAGACTTCTTCTCAAATTCTGACCCACTCTCATATACGTACGCCATCGTCAGTGTTGCCGACTTCGTCTTCTCCTAGTTAGCCCACTTAAGCGACAAGGAAGAGTGAGAGTCGAGAGACTGACCGCTTATTAGCTTAACTGCGACGTGCTGCTCGCGAGGCACACACAGATTGGTGGCGACTAAGATGCCCTTCCATACCAATGCTCCACGCCAAGACATTATTCATTGGCCTTGAAACGAAGCCAATGCGATCGCGAAAGCTCAACAAAGCAATGCGACAAGTGGCATCCTCGCGACCTTCAACATCAGCAACCCGTTCCTAGCTAGCCTCCATAATCGAATTACTTATTCGATCGCCATATCTTTGGAAGCTGTATCATGATGGCTTGGCGAATTGGTTCCTCTAGGACCTAAATTGGTGGAAATTTGTTGTGGTTCCAGGAACAACCTAGATACAACGAGCTCATCTCTAGATACGATATCTAAGAAGGGAAACTCGTCTTACAGCACACTGCTCGGGCGTCGACTTGCTAGGCCCTCGAGAAAAGAAGGAGGCACCATTGCAGAATCAGCGTGACCCTTGTTAGGCACTACATTGTGTGAGTCGCCAAAAGGACAAAGTATGTCATGATACTAGAAGCTATTTGCAACAAGCTGTCTCGAGAAGCTTCGACATTGCGCATACGAATGAGTCATCATAAACTTGCAACGCAAACAAAATTTAGCTCGCGCTCCAATTTGCACATAGTTAGTATGAAGCCAAGTTGTTAGTTGCTAACTTTGTGCTTACATCGAACACAACAACACGCGATTAGTGACGTGTTTTACATAGTCTTGTAAGAGGTAAGAAAATATATTCATGCTTTTTTCAAGCCTTCAGAGCCTCAAATCTTGCGGACTATTAGAAGAACATTACGGACTGCTGCCGGAACCCATAGAACACTTCTGGGGATACTAAATCAAAGGCCAATTATCATCTCTGGAAAGAAACGTAGAATCTCTTAAGATTAATTTTGCCCAACTTATCGCTTCGACTACGTATGATAGCCAAACGTCCTCGCAGCTTTATGAACCAGAAGTGACAGCTAGCATGGCAACCTGCGATTCTAGGACATGTCTTGGCTGATGGCACCAGACCTCTCTCGTACAGCTTCATATCATGGTCCGCTGCCTGGCTGCTCTCTTTCTAGCCATGTAAAGTGGAGTTTCGGGACCTCCGTAGGTGTCGGCACCCGATACAGTATCCATCGGTCAAGGTGTTACCATTCGCTATGGGTCGACGAACATACTTAGATCGTCCGCTACATCTATGTAAAGGCTATTTAGAATCCTTCGACATTGGGCTTCAGGTCTGTAAGCCAACTAAAGAACTTGAGTGGCACTTCGTTGAATTTGTTTGTATACGAAAGCCTGAACTTGGTGCGATTGGCTTACAACAGAGTCTCCATTGGCCTCGGATGGGAAATTAGAAGCCTTGTAGCAGCTATGGGACAGCCAGTGAACCCAGACGAGGTGATGGAAGACGAAGCCCCTGGATGCCGCGATAGCTGACGCATCATAGGACAAAATGATCATTCCATTCTTCTTGCCACGTGTATGTCTGGAGCCCATGAGTACTTGTTGCAGCCATCGGGTCCAGGACGAAAGCCTAGATCACGCGAAAGACTACCACGACTTCTCCATTCTGAAGCTCGCTTGGGCGATCCAGAACGGACTCAGTGTGCAGTGCATCGAGCGGTATCTCTCACACTATTCTGAACCTATAAAGAGCTATGGACTTCGCGTCCCCGTCAAGTGCGCTTCTGAGGCGTCCCGTTTTCCCGTGCTATTCTTCGCCGTTGAACGAAACTCTCCCGAACTAGTGAGGATTCTGTGTAGGCTAGGGGCCAGCCCAGACAAGAGGGCCGGCCCTACTGGCTTGCCTTTGCTGGCATATACTATTTTCCATGCAGAATACGAGGTTCTGGACACTCTTCCAACGATGATATCACTGCTCGCCGCAGGAGCTGATCCGCACGAGGTGCCTAAAGAGCTCTGGCAGGACTACTTGAAAGCTCCTGGCCGGTTTCCTGTCACTGAAGTGGCGGGCGCGGAAAGATCTTTGAGATGGTGCACGGTTGAAGTTCAGGACGCTCTGTCTAGAACTATGAATCTGCTACAGACTTATTCGCTTTGGAAGGCTGATAAGGTACCAAGACCTCTGCCCAGGATGAAACAATTTGCAGGTGCTTTCAAGTCTACGCCGCTCTTCGAGGCTCCTTTCCATCTTGTTGGTCAATTACCAGCAGCCACTCAGGTTGTGGAGTCCATTACCAGCCATTTTCTCTTCGAACCCTCCGAGTGCCTGGGATCCGAATCTTTCAAACCGCTTGTGCTTCTCTTTGTCGGTCAGAGTGGCCACGGCAAAACAGAATTGGCGAGACACATGGGCTACCTCCTCTCCCTTGAGATGATCACGGTGGATTGCACCGAGATGAGACACGAAACAGACATCTTTGGCCCCAAGGCGCCATATAGTGGTTATTGGGAGGGGTCCTCGTTGAATAACCACCTAGCCAAGTGGTCTGGACAGAGGAACGTCGTCTTCCTTGATGAATTCGACAAGACCTCAGATGACGTCCGTAGGTCTCTGTTACTGCTTTTCCAGTCTGGGACCTACAAGGATCATCGCAATAATCAAATGCTGGAGTGTTCGAAGACTATCTGGGTCCTCGCCACCAACTTCGGGGAAGGACTTATCAACCGATTCTGGAGCACCCATTTCAAAGATCGGGACGTTGATAGATGGGATAGTATGCTCCTCAGCAATCTTGATGCACTATTGAAGCGCAACTCCGTCATCCTTTTTGGGGCGCCGCTGACGGGCAGGGTCACTGCTATCCTGCCGTTCATGCCGTTCACAGCAGGCGAGCAAGCTGTAGTCGTCCGCAAATATATGCTCAAATTGGCCAATACGGTCCGCCAACCAATCGACACCAGATCCAAGAAATTTGCCGGCAACACACATGTCAAGTACGTCAACGATGGCCAGATCGCTTTGCATATCGGCAAGCAATACTATATCTCGGAGATTGGAGCCCGGTCATTGGATACGGCTGTGGACACCCATATCAAGTACAGATTGGCACGAGCTATCCAGACCATGCCTGAGCTTGTCGAGGATGAGTCAAACAGCCAGGCATTGGAAGGTATGATATCCGCGTAGCTACAATCATGAAGGACGTAGAGAATATTGAGGTGAAGCGAATGGGCTGCACAAATCTGCAGAAGCCTGTCGGAAAAGATACTATAGAAAAGGCCCGAGAAGAAGAAAGGTAGGAGGATATCAAGTATGGTTCTCTCGGATTGGGATTGATCCCAATTGGGTTTTCCTGACACATACACATAGATTGCACACGAGGCAATGCACCAGTTTTTGCGCCTTCCGACACTCCTTCTGGTTTGGGCCAAACGCATCATATACTTCCATGCCTTACGCTGCTTACCTCGTAACTTGATCTTAGGTATCGTCTATTCGCATGAGCCACGAGTTCGGCTGATCAACATGACGATCTGCTTCCATGGTCGGCTCTACAGATCAATCCCTTGAACATCCATGTATGCCTAAAACGACTAAGATCGGGTCTGGTGCTTCTCCGTACGGATGGCCTCCACGCGTGCACTGACCCCAATTGTAATTGCGAGAGAGAATGTCCATATTATAGATCCCGAACTTGCGCATTTGTCGCAGATGACGCAGCATTTGGTAAGCGATCTTCGCAGTGGGAGGGACATCCTCGGTGGCCAGATCTTTTACGATGGCACGGGATGCCTACCTCCTTAAGACCGGCTTTAAGTACTCTTCGTCAGGTCGGTCCCAGGTCGTAACTCCAAAGCGTTCTCTGAGTTCATCCTCTTTGTTGGCTGGAATCATCAAATAACCGTAACGGACCGGGACTTTCCTGTTAATTTTCCTATCGATCAACCGTCCGTAAGCGCGGCATTCGTTGAAGAACGAATCCACTTGGCCGTGGATTCAAGCGCAACATCAGAGACTCTTCGCAGAGAGCACTAGTTGGTCTCGAGCAGATATACACAATCTATCGGGTTTAAAATCCTGGACCTTAGCTTCGAGAGCCGGAAGAGGTCTCGAGTGGGACCGACTACGCAATCAAGCAGCTTGGCACGTTGTCGGTGGTCGTCCTTAAGTCTCGTAACTCGATGTCTGCGAAGAGCGAGAAGTGTAAGAGTTGTAGAGGACCACACTGTACTCTTAGTACAAGTATAGGAGTTAACACCGTCTTTCCATCTCTACGATTGTGGCGGGCAATTAAAAACAGCCGCTAGATCTCAATCTGTTCTCATCAGCTGCCTGCACTGTCGCTTTGCGCTCTCATGATAATCTTCTTTGTTGTCCACGTTCGAAAGATTTTGTTCGGCCGTGGAAGGCTTGGCTAGGAAATTTGGTGTGGCGTATCCTCAGTTTCACTATTTCCCTATCAGCGTTGTTTTGAAGACGTGAAGCTCTGACAGCATCAAAATCAATCGTGTCGAATAAGCTACGAGCGCCTTACCTTCTGGAGCCGGACCTTGGGAAAAGAAATTTCTAAGAATGCTTTCAACGGTCGAATGCAGCCTATTACCCTCATGCGGTTCCGTCCTGTAGTTCAATGGGCCCTCCTCACTTAGTAATGTCTGGCTGCTACTCTTGAGCCGCCGTTTGATAACCCGACTACCATTTAGTGGCGGTCGCGGTGTTGGTCGTGAAATGGTCTTATGGGCACCACCTAGAAACCACTTGGATCCAGTGTCTGCGGACAGCCGTATGATGCTTTCCTCTTCTACACGGCTGCCGTTCACTTGCAATAACGGTGCGCTTCCATCGAGGCTAGGGGAATGCTCTTGCAACTGCAATGGTAAAGCCAGGGCCTTCTCTAAACACCTGCTTGCAGACCACCGATCTGCCGCTTCAAATACCAACATCTTGTCAAGAAGCAACGGGGCTAGACCATCTGTCTCGAGTCTTACTGCTTTGACGATTCTTCTAGATCAGACCATGCTCATCCCCTTCGTACGTTCCGGGAGTCTGTAACATTGTTCATAGACGACAACGCCTAGAGACCAGATGTCCACTTTCGAATCGTAGCAACCTTTCTGCCGGATAATCTCTGGAGCGCAATACAAATATGATCCGCAAAACGTTTGGAGTGGATTTTCGACAGAGTCCGCTTTCTTCGCGATACCAAAATCCCCGAGTTTTAAGTTCGTTAATGATTGGACAAGAATGTTTTCGGGCTTGATGTCTCGGTGCACGAAACCGCGAGAGTGAAGGTATTCCAACGCGCCAGATATCTGGCGAAGTGTTACAAGGGGGGAGACACCACGATTCGCTCTGAGATTTCCAAGTGGCATATACGTCGTGAAAAGATACGAGTCTCCCGGGTCGCTCGTGAAATCGATGAACTGTAGAATATGTTCCTAGCGGATCTTAACATTGTGAAGAGTACACGTGATGGCATGACTCACATGTTTGAGGTTTTTAAGAATCTCTACTTCCTGCACAAAATTCTCTTCACGTCTTCGTCTGTCTCCAACACACTCGACGTCCCGCTTGCACCTCTTCGCGGCATACGCCCACCCGGTGCTCACGTCGACGGCGTGGTAAACCTCCCCGAAGGTACCCTCGGCGATCAATGTGGTTACCAAATAGACGGGCGGATTGGTCGGAGAAGTGCAACACGATGCATCGGCTGTGGCCGGTTGGCTGTAAATGTTCATTCGAGTCAAGATCGGAATTTCGGGTATGGAGTGCTCCGCAAGTGCGCCTGCCTTCTGGTCGATTGTTGCAGCCGAGGTTAACTTAATTTTGAAATAAGATCCTTTTCAATCGTGACAATAATTTGATGCTCAGGAAAGAGAATCCACTTGAATTGACGACGAATGAGATTCGATTTGCCGTCGTAGGAAACCTTCGTACCCAATTTTGAGTCATCGTGCAAGACAAAACGCTTGCCGGCGTCTTGAGTAATGGAGAAATGTACACCGCTGATGGGGAGGTCGCTGGTTGTCGCGCCTAGGACGACGTCACATCGGCGCGGGTCACGACCACAGCAAAACCCTTTTGCAGGATTCTTCAGTTTTGCGTCAGCCGTCCAAATAAGCTGGGATGCGCGCGAGTCCTCATCGCAATTGTCCTGACAATCTGAAGAGGTCGTTGCTCTGCTGCAGCCTGCCGAGACTTGCTCACAGGAGGGAGACCGGGGCTGGTAGTGATCCGAGTTGTTTGGTAGGCAAAAGGCTTGCTCTGCACGATAGCTCTTAGCTATCAACTTCAAGTGCATGGTGAACGGGCCATGGGGGGACCATGGCCTGCGTACAGAAGCATCCTGATATCTTATATTCCGTGCGACGGTGACAAGCAAAGCGCTCGGACTTCAAATTGTCAGCGAGCTGTCAGAGTTTGAACGTTGTGAGCCAACGGACCTGGAGGCTGGGTCAAAGCCTGGCGGGCTGCCGCACACTATTAATAGAGTACCACAGACCATTCGCATTAAACGAGAGCTTACTTAACTCGCCAGCCAATGGAATTGGCCCGACAGGCGGCAATTGCCCGCTGAAGTGGGCCCTGATGAGCATCAGAATTAAAGCTCTTTGGTCCATTGAAGTTAGCAGCGATCTGTACATTGTGCTTTGTTCCGCACTTTCTTTGCCAGACTCGAGACAGGATGCATACTATTACGGCCAAGACGATACGGACGGCGGAGATGGCCAACCCGACAGTTGACACTGTCAAAGCCAGGGGAGCTCTGTAAGCCTGCACCACTGTACTACCACACGCCATCGCTACTGACGAGCAATGTCTGCCCAGCTTGATCATACCCGAAGATCTAAGGATGTCGCAATCATCGCGAATGCCCGATAGCGAAGCCGTGCCTCAACAGTAAGCAGAACGGCGGTTGCAAAAAGGGACAGCGCCCATGAATCCCATGCTGTAGACGGGAAGGAGCTCGAGAACGAGTTGAGGTAAGTCCTCTGCATTACTAGTTATCGTGTGGGATAATGACAAGTACAGGGGCGTTACGACACGATCCTCCCCCTCTCCGAGTCCTACAACCTGCCCCTCGACAACAGGCTATGCAGAGACGGAGGAAGAGATCAAGTCCGAAGCCCAAGGCTACTATGAAGAGCTGGTCTTAGCTGGAGGTCTACCGAGTCGGCCCATTCAGTCTGAGCCTCTCCCCTGTGACTTGTCGACAGGCGATGCTGAGCTTCACAAAATCAATCACTGGTCCTCTGAGATCAGAAGGGCTAGCTACGAATTGAGGCGATGGACAACATTCCAGAATCTTCACGGACATCGCACTCAGACTGGTCAGTCCTTGAGCGCAAAGAACACTGAGATTGATGAGGGGGAACAAAGAGCGCTGGAGGGACTTGAAAGATACCTTGTGTACATAACTTCACTTCTTCAACAACAGGCTAAGACGAATTCGACCTCGAACGCGGAAGAGAAAATGCATTGGCTCCGGTCGATCAAGGACAAGCTTGAACAGGTTTTAGCGGCGCATAAAGCTCGCGGATTGCGGGCGACATTTCTTACTCGAAATGACCGTGAACAGGCCTCTTATCAGTCCGGTCAAACAAAGCCTACGACAAAAGGTTCTAAGAGTGGCAAGACACCAGGTGTTGGACGGGTAATCGTCGGCTCCCAAAGCAACTCAGGAGTTACCAAAATATCACTAGACAAGCGTGAACATCGATCCTCTCGGAGATGTCCCCAAGAATCCCAAGGTAAGAAAATGGGCAGTCAGCCTCGGGAAAGATATTCAACACCATATGAGCGTCCTTCAGATCCCCCAACCATGAGCTCGCATTATCTTGCGACAGACCAAGGGCCTTGGGTTAAGACTTTCCCGAGTGACATCCCCAAAACAACGCCCAGAGCTGCAACATTGTCAGCTGGAATTATAATGCACTCTCAGAAGCTCCGTCGCAGCAGGCGAATCAGCAAGCGTGACGCCAGCTCAAAACAAAACGCGCGTTCTCGATCGCGCCATACCCTTGACCAAGTGCCAGATCGCAGACCACGGAGGGGGGAATGGCAGAATCCAAGTATTTCCACGGAGCTACGCAGAAGTCAGCGGAAGGCAAGAAAACCGGAAAGATACTCCCCTGGGTGCTTTTGAAGCGAGTCAATTTGAGTCAAGCAAACCTCGATGTCTTCAAGCTCCGAGACCTAGTTCTATGTTCTTTCTGTTACAGCTTTGAATACTTCAAGCGACATTCGTCGCCCTGTTTTGCGTGGTTGATTAGTTGGTCCGTTGGTTCTTGGTTCTAGCTACGCATTGGTAAGACAAGTAAGCGAAACGAAACCATTAGAACAAGTCTTCGCATCTCAGTTCATTTTCACTGCCCTTGATCGCGTCCACGACTTTTCGATCCGCGTGCCAACGTTCTTGCTTATCTTTCAAAGACTGATTGTTACATTTCTGTAGTAGGTGTGATTATAAAGAGGCTCAGCCTTACGAGATTGCAGGTCTCGAGACAAAACCTGTTAACGAGGCAAAGTGCAACGACAGCCATTATTGGTAGGTCTGCAGGGTAATCGAAAAGAAATGGAGCTCGGAGGTCTAAGATGGAACATGGAGGCAAACATGCATTCAAGGGCGCTGGTAAACAAAGCAATCCTGGCCCCAAGCTGTAGAGATTGTTCGCGACGGCTAAGAGCAGATTATAGTTCTCGAGAGATAGTGTTGATGACATGAGATGCGGTTGTTCGTATTTTGTGTCATAGCAATCTCACATCCGTGAGGAGAGTTGGATGTTTAGGCGTCGCATCTGTGTGGTGATCGGTAATAATACTGGTGAAGGCTTTCATTGTTGCAAGATTGACGGCATGGCTGGTTCGGATTGGAACGTTCGAGTGATTGTACGTAGTTGAACCACTCCTTCCCCAGTCTGCTACCTCGCTTCCATCGCTTCTTTGAACGTTTTCTCTGCGTCTATGGTCTGATCCATGCTTTTGTCGAGTGAAGCCTTCAATCTGCGCGTCTTCGATCTTGATTGTACGATCTTGTATCTTGAGAACTAGGTAATATCTTGCTTTCCGTATGCTACTGGAGTGTTATCTCATGCATGATTGGGACCGTGACGTGACTTACATCGTTTTGCCTGGAAACGGTGGCTAGTCTGCAATAGATGATTCAAAGGCGGTTTCGCACTGAAGTTGGACCTGCAAAGTGTTGTTGAGATAATGACCCCACTCGGTCCATCTAGCTTACTGCTCTTCGTTAGCTTCTCCACGGAATGATGACAGTCGGCTTCTAGATGCACATACTGGGTGAGTCGCTCCGTACGCCCAACGGTTCAGAAATGATGCTCCGTGACCGCCTGATCGCAGCCGTTAGGATGCGCTATGATGGTGCAAAATCTGACACTTCGCCTGCGGGTAGACAGGGCCCCAACGATTGAAAATATACGTGATCCGCTGAGCATTGGCGTAGCGACCACCACTCGGCCGTCAGTCTGGCTTCTCTGCATATAGACCCGTGCTCTGTAACGCTGCTGCATGACCCGCTCTGTTTCGGCCCTGCTGCCTAGTAGATTCTTTTAGTTGACCTTTTCGTTTTATTAGTCACTGGTGGCCTCTGGCAATTGGGTCAAGCGAGCTGGCTTGATGGGCCAAGCGCCTGAAACGTGTACGAGTACAGACATGTACATGTCATCAAGCGAGGCGTATAGACAGTAGCGGGGTGGAACTGCCGCGCTGATCTCCAACATTTCTGGCAGCAGGGGCCCTTGTTATACAAGGCATTCCTAACGTTGACGTCCACGTTTGCAGCAGGCGAAGGCAGCGAATTGGCGAGCAAGGGTGCACGAAGTGGTTCTTATGAATACGATCGGCAATGAAAGTGTATACGGGCCGCGATCTGTAGGTTTGGTACACGGTGTAGTATAATCACGACCACTCGTTTGCAGGACATTGGCGTATACTGACTAGTGACGCTGTTGCTGCGTGAACTCGACGGTGGCTGCGGGGACTTTATTTGACCGAGGGGCAGAGCTTGAGTGGCAGCGTCAAGGACTCGCCTAGGTGTTGCACATGCAGTAGAAGCTGCGGAACGGTATCTGGTCAGGAGTATGCAGTACGCAGGTGGTTGTAGGAGTATGTTCTGCTCAAACGGCTTTCCATGTGGACCGAAGATGCTAGGGGCGGGGGAGTCTCAGCCAAGTGTAATGGAGTCCTCCTGACGGATTCTCTTTGTGCTAGAAGTAGAGCTCGTAACATTGCTGTGCTACTCGAAGTTGATCATAACCTTCGAGTAAATCGTGCCAAAACACTCCGAAAATCTTGGTTGAGCCTTCCGTGCAGAATGCTGTCGCGTTGTCAGGGAAAGGATGTGGTCCCTTCGAGTGAAGGAAACTGTCAACGTTGTTCCCACCATCTATATAGACTTCCGAGTCCTCTTCTTATCGCTTGCCACCACAAAGATGATTCATATCAAGTGATGTCAAGTCCAGCCTCGATTTGATCCCATCAATGACAGCTCTCCAACGAGATCTCTCAATTCGCACATCTTTCAGGGCCAGATGCCGGAGGTTTCGAACGCCGCAGAAGTTTGAAAGAAAATCCATGTCCTGTATGGTACCGCCCTCCACTATTAAGGTACGCAGTTTGGGAAAGCGACACTGTGACAGAATGCTATCGACCCGGTCCTCAGGTGAGGAAGGCCTGCCACATGTGAGAAACAGACATTCTAGACCATAGGCTCGGGAAAGGAATTCGGCCACCGCTCTCACTTGCTGCCCTTCAGAAGGCAAGCAATTAACAGACAGGCGCAATTTGCGTAAGTGGTCCGGGAAGATAGACATTGTAGACACAGTAGAAGGCAATTCGTTGTCTCTTATGCACGTACGTGGTCCCTGCAGAGGCTGATGTCCACTCTACCATGCAAAGGCTACTTCGATATCGACGCTTGCACTTTTGTCATCGCATCCATTGAATAGCCGACCGATCTGCTTGACATGCTTTTCCCTTGGGGCAATCGAGAGTTGGCGGTATACCTGCAGGTCGAAAGCTGCATCACAGACATCTTGGGATAGATTCTTCAAGGCCTTAGTCAGAACGTCACTCTTCCACGGTTGATTCGGGCTCTCCGATGAAATGAAAAGCAAGCGACTGCTGTTCTACTGATCGTAACATACACGCTGTAGCATCTTTGCATACGAACGCACGTAGACGAGATATTGGGCAAATAAGTTCGACTCGTGTGGTGGAATATGGCGTGCAATCTGGAATTTTTGGTTGATCGAGCGCCGTGCTTTGGAATGTCGAGTGACGTAGAGCATGACTCCTGCATAAATGTACACCCCTCGAGACGTGATCGTTGCAGCACTCGATGCTCAGCAGATCAGCCTCTCCTTAAGATAGCGATGGACTGCAGCCATGTCCCAGATAGAGGCTGTCCTGCTAAGCGGCTAATAGAGCGACGACCTAAGACAAAAACAGAACACGTACACATGAGAAATCGTCACCCGCGAGCGAGTTTGCCCTCTCTGATGAGACGACCAAGGAGTCACCGACTGGGTTGTATTGACGCATATCGTTCAATACACGTTAGCAGCTTTACCTTGTTTGCAGTCTTTTCTTCGTTGAGATCTATCGAAGCTGAAATTTCAAAAGAAAACCGTAAAGGCAAGCGCTTTCGATTATGCTTGCTCTTTCAATTTTTCTATCCCATCGCGAGTCGTCCTACAGTCGCTTAACAGCGCTAAAGTAATCTCTGGAAGAAAAGATTGACGACCTCATTCACCTCACTTCCACAAAAACCCCTATATTCGCGATATGCAAGTTCCATAGCTTCGTGGACGAAGCGGTAAGGCTTCGGCATTTTATTATGATACTATACAAGAGTCGAGGCCAAGGTTTTCGCTCTCCATGCGGGCAAAGAGTGCTTGGAGGAGTATAAGCGCGGGTTTTCCTAGCAGCTCCTGTCACGTATCACGGCGGCGGACTGCTCTGATCAGCCTCCGCAAGGATCTCGTCTCCTCCAGAGAGTCCGTAGTAAAGTCTCAACAAGGCGACATCTGTCAGCCAAACCTGTAGATCCAAGCCTTGCTGCCAATCTTCTTTGCAGCCATAGGCTTGGGGAGCCCCGTTGACCACGTGCATGCGTGGGTTCCGCAGTATATAGTTAAGACAAGAAGGACTAGGGAAAGAGGAGATTGTGTGTTAGGATGTGAGATTTCGGCAGGGGCGATTAGCGTTGAGTGTCTGTGACCAATCTCCTCCTATTTCTCTTCTGACAGCATACGAAGCAACACACAGAATCTGCCCGGACACCACTTTCAGCGCAAATCGCGCGCTTCTGAGACGAACTAGGCGCCAAGATCTGGATCATTAAGCACGAAGCTTCGATTGCAACGTGGTATCGAGCGTGTCATCGAGACCTCGAAATCAGTATAGCTCAGACTACCTATCCCCAGAGTGCTCTTTACGGTCGACCATTCCTGTCCACACAGATACTTAACCCTCTGATTGTCCTGAGCAAGAGCCTGTTCCATCTTGTCAATGAGACTCTTGAAATCGTCGTCTAAAGAGGCATGCTCTTCTTTTTTGTTGAGATGTCTTACAATCTCATCTGAGCGAAAATTCTCGTGATCCAACTGAAAACTAAGTTCTCGGTCACATACTAGCTTGTACATTCTCTCAAGATTTTCCTTGGACGTTCCACAGTGTTTTTTGATCAGGGCACAAAGCTCGAGAGGTTTTTGCGAGCAATGGTTTTGGAACGAAATAGATATTTCTCAATTTTATCGAAGAGACCTCGCTTGTTAAGGGTTTGAATGAGCTTGTTAGATAATCCTTCGGACTCAACGCAATCACCGGCCCGATGAAGGATTTAGCACTTCATCCCATAAAAAGCCATATTCAGAGCTTCGTAACGCAAGCGCAAGTGACTTGCCATAACGCAGAAGTGCCCGAGCGCCCAGATATTTACGAAATGTTTTTTCTGCAGAACACTTTTGGCAAAGCTAACAAATTCATCAATCTGGTCCTTGTCCGCAGGCAACAGAGCCCTGCAGGACAGGGGGGCTAGTGCAGGGGACGAGGGAGATTAAGGGGGCAGTGCTTGGCAGTCTGCCTACTGTTTAGTATGGTGACTGCCCATTGCACTCGCCTCTTTCCTCCTCTTCCTCATTGCATTCGGCTCTTTTGATTACCGCGCATATTACTGTCTTTTGCAGTTGTTTCTTCCATATTACTGCCTTGCAGTTGTTTCTTCCATCTCACTGCCTTGCAGTTGTTTCTTTCATCTTACTGCCGGTGCATTTGCGTCTATCCTTTTATCCCGTCGCATTTCGCCGTCATGGCATCTCGCAAGGGCAAGGCTGCCGCCCCTAAGAAGACGTCTAACATCACCGGTGATGATGCCCGTCGCACTGCTCGTATTAGGAAGCCTGCCTCTAAGGCGCAGTTGAATGCTCGTTTCGAGTCAGGATCTCGTGCTTCCTCGCGGCAGGCATCCAGAAACGCCTCACGTCGTCGTCGATCACCGCCTCTTCCTTCACGGTCCTCTCGTCCTTCATCGTCATCGTCGTCCGAGGGTCAAGAAAGACAGTCTGAGGAGAGCATGCAGGATACCGCCCTAGGCAACGAGGCCGCCGCCCTCCGCCTCAGGGCCAGGGCGGTGGCAAAAGAGATCACTGCACGAAAACAGGTGGCGGCGGCGAGGGAATCTCTTGCCGCCCAGGAGCTGCAATTGCAGAACATGACGATGGGTGACACACGAGCTCCATCGAGGCATTACTCTATATCGTCAACGTATAATGGGCATGGCGGGCTACAAGATCTTTGCCTCTATCAGGCTGTATTATCAAGAGTTCGTCACTCGCGCTATCCGGATAGATCAGGATAAGCCTCTATACTGAACAGCGTCTTATCCCGAGGCAGAGTGGAAGCTCACCGACGCCCCTAAGAAGCAATTCGATCCTGCTTTGTCGTCGGTATCCTCGCGGAGACTCTATCTCGCTGCCAGCTCTGCGAAAGACGCCTTGACGCCTGCGTCCGATAGACCGTTTACCATCACAAACGGCGCCTGCCGTCAGTGGGCCAAGTATGGCGAATGCAACAATGGTGGCAACTGCAAGTATAAGCATATATGCATACCTTGCCAGAAAACTTACAATCCTAATCGTTGCCCCAATAAAGCATGACGTTTGGCGACCTTGTCGCCTCCTCCGTCTGCTGACATGCCTATCTCGCTAATCTTCGTGTCGGAGGGTTTTCCATATGATTTAGCACCGTTAGACGAGCCTGATTTGCCGTCAAGTGGACCTTTGTTGGTAGAGAGGTGGTACAAATGCCTGGAAAAGCATCCTGATAGATATTTCGTTTCTGCCCTCTTAGGCATAATTACGCGAGGCGCTAAAATCGGATGCTACTGCTTTCGGGACTCGAAACAGGCAGAAAAGATCTGGCAAAGATGTGGCAAAGATGCCATTTTCTATATACAGGTGTTTGGGCACCGGCCACCTCGAAAAGCACCTCACCGCCGCCTAACTGCGTGCGGAAGAGGCCGCCGGTGGGAAAAGGCCACCGGCAGGGTCACCAGGACTGCTCCGAAGCCGGCTAACTCCCTCCTATCTAGGCGACAGGAGCAAAAGGAGTGGGAGGGCGGGTCAAAAGAGCTGAATGCAATGAGGAAGGGGAGGAAAGAGGGAAGTGCAATGGGCAATTGCCATACTAAATAGTATGGCAGACGGCCAAGCACTGCCCCCTTAATCTCCCTCATCCCCGGCACTAGCCCCCCTGTCCTGCAGGGCTCTATACCGGCCCACATATTTTCCGCATAGATGCAAATCACACCTCTGCAAACGAAGCCCCTGACATCCTCACGATCGACGTCAATAAACAGTTACAGGCAGATCGTTTGACTGCACTATCTGCTCCACTATCTAATCCATATGTGTGCTCACCATTAGGCCTTGTGCCGAAGCACGACGGCGGTTGGAGGCGCATCCATGATCTTTCCTATCCAAAAAGCACCTCCGTCAACGACGGCATTCCTCGCGATCGAGGAGCTCTTGAATACGCTGCGATGGATAACGCCATTGCAGCCCTTATTGCACAAGGGCGAGGGGCAGTACTCCTTAAGGAGGACCTGGCTGACGCCTTTAGGCATGTGCCGATGGCGATATCTGATCGATGGTTATTAGGTTTTCAGTGGAACCTTGTTTTCTATATGGAAAACTTCCTTCCCTTTGGGCTGCGAATTGTCTCGTTTCTTTTGATCTATTTGCAAAGATCTTACATTGGATGCTAATGCATCTTTTTGGGTGGCGGATTCTTCTGCACTATCTGGACGATTTCTTTGCCGTCCTACTATCCTTTATCGACGCCTCTCTTTATCAAAAAGAGTGGGATTTGCTCTGCGGCCTTCTAGGACTACGAAGCAATGAAAAGAAGAGGCAATCAGGTTAGCAGATAGAGTTCCTGGGCATCGAAATGGATAGTGAAGCAATGGAGGCACGTCTGCCCCTTGCTAAGCTGCAACGAGCTCGTGACCTCGTCGCCGCAACGACAAAAGCAAAGACTCTTTCGCATCAGAGTCTGAAGGTCTTGGTAGACTTTCTATCCTTTTGTGCCAAAGTGATAGTGTCGGGGCGCGCCTTTCTGAGCACCTTATATGCCTCCTTGGCAAGAGATATACAATATCACAGCATCACTACCCCTATGGCAAGGGACATAGCCTGGTGGCATCATTTTCTGCCGCGTTGGAACGGCATCAAAGTTCTGCAATTCGTGGCCCCTCGATCAACCTCTTATATATGGACGAATGCGTCCAGTTCTTGGGGCATAGGCGGTTACTGGATACCTCATAAAGACAGCAAGTCTGTCGACGTCTTTACTGAGCGTTATTCTACTCGCATTAAGAACAAGGCTCTTCATATTAATGTGCACGAGATGAGAGCGGTTCTCTATGCTTTTCGCCTTTGGCTGTCTCGTCTTTGCGACGGCAAGATTATTATCTATGGTGATAATGCTGCCGTCGTCGCCGGCCTTAATAAAGGATCTATCCGCGGCGGCCCTATGGGTCCGCTGCGGGATATTGCCATGCTTCTTGCCCTTAACGACATACTAATAGAGTCGATTTGGATCGACTCTAAATCAAACGATCTTGCAGACCTGCTTTCACGCGGTAAGTACGAGGCTATTGCTGACAAATATTCACAGTTAGCACACCTCGTCGTTTAGACCCCCGCGATTCCCTCGACTCCTGATACGCGGAGGTGCCTTTAGATCGAAATGCAGCTCTCTTCCTATAATGGGGGCTTGCTACTACTACAATGGACCTCTATTCGACGGCCTTTAAGAGCTATATGCGGCACTGTCGCCTTTATCTGGATTGCAGTGCTCTGCCTGCCACTATACAAAGCGTTGCCAGTTGAGCTGCTCGTTTGAGCATTGATCGCATCAAAACAAAGACTATCAAAGACTATATCTGCGGCCTTCGCTCTGCCCACATCGATAGAGGCTATTTCGATTACACGGCCTTTGATAGCCCTCTTCTTCTTCGCGTTATACGCGGTATTAATCGCCGTCAAGACGATGACGTTCCTCGTGAACGCAAGGCCATTACACGCGACGTCTTACTTAACGTCTTGTCTACCTTTGACATAACTACACGATCAGGTGCTACGTTGCACGCTGCCTTCTGTCTTGCCTTTGCAGGTTTTCTGCGGGCAGGCGAATTTACATGGGAAACACACGATTTAAACGATGCGAACTTCGCCAATTGATTTATTACTAGATTATGTATTCGACTTTTTGTCGACAGACTCGAACTGAATATTCCTGCCTCCAAAACGGATCTTTTTCGCAAGGGCGTTACTCTTAAGATCGCCGCCGCCGGCGATGCCGGATGTGCAGTTGCCTCCTTAAAAAGGATGCTCCTTATAGCTTCTGCTCGTCCTAACGAGCCTTTATTTAACACCGGCGAGGGTGCCTTTAATAGGAAAAGAATCACCGAGGTCCTTCGTCAAAGACTTCGCTCACTAGGCCACGGCGGTCACTATGCTAGCCATTCCTTTTGCCGTGGTGCAGCCACAGAGGCACGCAATTCTGGTGTTCCGGAGGCTATGATAATGCTTTTAGGTCGTTGGAAGTCCGATGCCTATCTTCGCTACATTGAAATCGACCCCGATTTGGTTCTGCAGGCTTCGCGTCGTCACCAGGGCCGCTAGTCCTCACCGCTCTTGCTGGCGACGTTGTCTTGGGGCTTGGAGGGAGTTAGCCGGCTTCGGAGCAGTCCTGGTGACCCTTCCGGTGGCCTTTTCCCACCGGTGGCCTCTTCCGCACGCATTAGACGGCGGTGAGGTGCTTTTCGAGGTGGTCGGTGCCCAAACACCTCATGTATATATAAAATGGCATCTTTTGCCTCTTTTTCCCTGCCTGCTTCGAGTCCCGAAAGCAGTAGCTAAGTCCTACGCGCTAGAACAGGGGTTCGAGTTGGAGCTTCTGAACACTCCTATTGATCTTGAAAGTTTTGATGGTTCCGAAGTCAAGTCCGGATCAATTACCCACTATTGTTTGTTATCTCTCAGCACCGGCGGTGTCCATCGCTATACCCGTTGCTATATTACCTCGCTCTCTAGATGGAAGATTGTTATCGGTCTTTCTTGACTCGTGAAGCACAAAGTCATTCTTGATTTCAGAAAGTTTCAGATAATTATATCTCCTAAAGACTCTGATGCCGATGCTCAGGCCGGCCGGAAGAAGAAAGTCGAAGTCGCTCAGCTAGAACTAGATTACGCTCAGAAGAGCCATGCCTCCGAGACCCACGAGAACGCCCCCGTCACGTTTGACATTCGCATAATATCGGCGGCTCCGTTCCTTAGATCTTGCCGAAAGAAAGGCCACGTCGTTGGCGCTATTATCATAGAGAACATCGATAAGACTCTCAATCCCAAGAAGAAAGCAGACTCAGCTATCGTGTTACCTACCAAGTGGCTCAAGTTCCTAGAGACATTCTCGCAAATCGAAGCCAACAAGCTACCCGTACATCGCCCCTACGACATAACAATTGAGCTCCTAGAGAGCAAGCAGTCTCCATTCGGTCCCCTATATGGCATGTCCCGCGACGAACTTCTTTGCTGTAAGAAGTATCTAGAGGACATGCTCAAGAAAAGCTTTATACAACCCAGTCAGTCCTCCGCAGCAGCCCCAGTACTCTTTGTTAAGAAGCTCGGAGAAGGCCTACGCTTCTGCGTGGACTATCGGCAACTCAACGCCCTTACCGCTAAGAATCGCTATTCAATCCCTCGCCTACAAGAAACCCTCAATCGCCTGAAGTATGCCAAAGTCTTTACCAAGCTCGATATCATTGCCGCCTACAACGCCCTACGCATGGGCCCGGGCGAGGAGTGGAAGACCGTCTTCCGAACACGTTATGGACTCTATGAGTACCTAGTTATGCCCTTTGGGCTAGCCAATGCCCCTGCCGTTTGGCAGCGCTTCATCAATAACATCCTACGCGAAGGCTTCGATGTGTTCTGCACCGCCTATCTTGACGACATCCTTATCTACAGCGAGAACCAGAAGGACCACGACAAGCATGTCGAATGGGTCCTAGAGCAGCTACGGAAAGCCGGCATTCAGTGTGACGTTGAGAAATGTGTGTTCGACGTTACCTCAGTCAAGTACCTAGGCCTTATTATCAGCACCGAAGGAATCAGCATGGATCCCGCCAAGATCGCCGCCATTGTGAATTGGGAACAGCCCACAAGCGCCAAAGAAGTATCAAGTTTCTATGGCTTCGCGAACTTCTATAGACGCTTTATTAAGGGCTTTAGCAAGATAGCGGGGCCTCTTACTGATCTTATAAAGTATAACGCTGTCTTCAATTGGACCGACGAGTGCGAGAAAGTCTTCGTCGATCTCAAACGAGCTTTCACCGAGGGGCCTGTGCTTAGACACTACGATTCTGAGAAGGAAATCCAGATGAAATGTGACGCTTCTGATCGCAAGATTGGGAACATACTGTGCCAACGAAGCTCTAACGGCGAATGGCAACCGGTGGCCTACTTCTTCCAGAAAATGAACCCCGCGAAGTGCAATTACGAGATCTACGACAAGAAGCTACTAGCTGTCGTCAGATCTCTTGAAGAGTGGCGCTCCGAGTGCGAGGGCTCCAAGTTTCCTATTGAGATAATATCAGATTATAAGAATCTGGAATATTTTATGTCTACTAAGTTTCTTAATCGTTGTCAAGCCCGCTGGTCCGAATTTTTTTTACGATTTAACTTCAAGATTATCTATCGCTCCGGTAAATTCAACACCGCCGCCGATGCATTAAGTCGACGATCAGGAGATCGCCCTAAGAAGGGGGACGATATGTGGCAACAAGTGCTCAAGGAGCACAATTTCACAATCTCAGCTATAAGTATCAACGCATCTAACGCCGGTAACAGTCGAGCGTCGACATCAGAAAGCTTTACTTACAAGGCAGAAACGACCCCTGAAGAGCCCGAAGCCCCTATTACAGAGCCTCAAGATCAACAACGCATCTCTACACCAGACGCCGATAACCCCGCACTGATGCTTGAAGGCATTGTTGACGCTGCTCGCGCCACCGCACAGCCTGCGAACGATAACCCAGAGGAACAAGACATGGAAGAACAGTTCACTGCCGCCTGCGAACAGGACGTGGCATACCAAGAAGTCCAGACAGCCCTCGCGGAAGGCCAAATTAGACATATCGAGGGCTTCCCTCTCGCCGAATGCCAGCTTATCAACGACCAAGTTTACTATCGCCCAGACCGCGACACAACCGGTAACTACACCGGAGGTCGCCGATTAGTACCCAAGAACGACGAGCTTCGCCTACGACTTATCTCCCTAGCCCATGACTCACCCCTAGCAGGTCACCCCGGACACGCCAAATGCTACGAAATCCTCTGCCGCAACTATTACTGACTGGATATGCTCAAGAACGTTAAGCAGTACACCCGGAACTGCCGCACTTGCCATCTAAGCAAGTACTTCCGCAACCGCTACAGCGGTGTACTAAAGTCTCTACCGGTTCCCTCGCAGCGCTGGAGGGACGTATCGATCGATTTCGTTGTTGAGCTGCCTCCTAGTTTGAACATGTGGAATGTCGAATGCAAGAATATTATGGTGATTACGGATAGGCTGTCTAAGGACGTTGTTTATGAACCTATTAACGACCTCACCCCTCAAGAAGTCGCCAAAGCATACTACTATGCAGTCTTCCAGCACCATGGCATACCCGAATCAGTCGTATCGGACCGTGGCCGCCAATTTGCCAGCGACTTCTGGGATGAACTCACTATGCGATTAGGCGTTATAGTTAGGATGTCTACCGCCTTTCACCCTCAGACCGACGGCCAAACTGAAATCGCAAATGCCATTATGGAACAGTACTTACGCATATACTGCGCCTATCTTCAGGGCGACTGGGCTAAATGGCTCCCCAGCGCCGCCTTCTGCACTAAGAATCACTATTCAGAGTCCACACGCATAACACCGTTCTTCGCTAATCACGGTTATCACCCCCGAATGGGCCTGGAGCCTCCGCAGGAGCTATCGGGACCCCCTCGCACCGATCGAGAACGCCGAAAGCGCCTACACGCCGACGGCTACGTTGAAAAGATAGAGCAGATCAATCAGGAACTCCAAGCGCAAATAATCTGGGCTCAGGGCTGGCAAGAGGAATATGCCAACCGCCACCGCGACCATGCTTCTAGACGCCAGATAGGGGACCTAATCTATCTCGATGCTAGAAATTTTAAGACTCGTCGTCCTGCCAAAAAGCTATCCAACAAGAACGAAGACCCCTTCGAGATCACCCAGGTAGTCAGCCCCCATGCCTATAGACTCAAGCTCCCCGATATCTGGGGCTGCCACAACGTCTTTCACAGCTATCTACTCCATGACGCCGCCAATGATCCTCTGCCCGGACAAGCACCTCCGGTCCCTATGTCTCCTAAAAGGCTCGCCGATAACGAACTCTTCGACATCGTTCGCATTCACGACTCGCAGTCAAATAATGGACAGGTTGAGTACCTAGTTACCTATGACGGCGCCGACAAGGAATGGTGGGTTAAGTTCGACGACTGCCTAACAGCCCCTGAACTGATAGAGGAATTCCACACCGCACACCCTAAAAGCGTAGGCGAGGACAGCTGGCATGCCTATCAACGCCGAATAGACGGCAACGACCTCGAATATATTGACCACGCCGACTCCAACAGCGACACCGACGGCTAGACTACCCACCGCTACAATTGTATCCATCTATCGCCACAGATTACTCTGCATCGGCTTCTATTGGCACTCGCGATGGATAGCATGACTCTGCATGCCCCTCACCCCCCGCTCGAAACCCACCCTTCCACCCGGACCTAGGGCCTTCGCGGAGCTCGGCCATTGAGGGGAGGTATTGTCACGGTTCCACCGCGCCATTTGACTAAGGCCCAGCTACCCGGCCCGGACGATAACATTGGTATTCACGGGTGGTGTTGGTTAGAAGTGTTATTCACCTCTTAGCTATCCGGCTCGATTCTAGCTATTATCTATCGCGAGAGTCACAGCTAAACTTACTCTTTTCTTCTTTGTTGTTCGACTTGTAACTAGAGTATCTACTAGCTAGCAATACTACTATCTATTGGGTTCTCGAATCAAGTTCCTGACACTACATATCTTTATATTGTTGACTGAAATATATATCAATAACCAGGATTGATACGTCGGTCTTTATTCGATCTGATTTTTTTGAATCAAATATCTTGAGTACTGATTTTTTCAAGCACTCTGATTTCAAATTCTGGAATACTGTTTCTTTTTTGGATTTTTATTTTCAAAACATATCTTTTCTGATTAGATTTGTTAGTAGTACTAATTTTTCCGAGAAACTTTTGATAAACTTCTTGTTGTACTGAACAAATTCTATAAAGATCTGAATATTCTTAATATTAATCGATATTAATTATTTTTTAACTGTTTTAAGTTTGTTTGAATTTATTCGAACTTCGTGTTTTTCTACAACAAATTCTAAAAAATCAACTTTTTTGCAATAAAATTCGTATTTCTCTGATTTGAAATGTAAATTTCTCTTGTTCAGACATTTTAATATTTGAAAAATATACTGTATATATTCTTTCAGTATTTCTAAGTATATTATAATGTTGTTCAGATATACTATAACAAATATATTCAAATATTGTTGTAGAGTATTATTGATTATCTTTTAATATATTGTCGGAACGTTAATAAGTTCGAACAGTATTATTAGATATTTGTAGAGTCTATATTGTATACAGAAAGTTGTTTTCTATTTTTTTTCTGTTTTTATTCGAATCTGATTATATATTTCTTGTAGATTCAGTTTGATAAAAATATTTTACTCTGAATAGTCAATTCTGAAGCTCGCTGATATTTGATAGTAGATATTGATTTTTGATTGTTATATTATTAAGTTTCCGATAATTAATATATAAACGGAGTTTGCTGTTCTTCTTAAATATAAAAAGAATTAGATATTCTGCTTGTAATTAAAATTTTCTGATAAATTTTTTTTTCTTGTTTTTTGTCAGATATTTTCGAAGTACTGATAGTTTTTTTTTCGATAGAATATAAATAGATTTAAACGTAAATTTCTTGTTTGATTCAAGTATAATTTTATAGTTTTACAATTGATATTTAGATAGAATTTTTATTTTTATTTTTTTCTGAAACAGATACTTCTATCTGTTATATATTTGTAATATGTGTTTTAGCGATTCTCTTGTTTTATCAGATATTTCAAGATTCTTAGAAAATTTCCAACTTTTTTCAATTATTCTGACTTTATAATTCTGCTAATTCTTGCTAATATCTGTCGAGTTAGACTGATTGTAATTGTTTTTGTACAAAAATACAAATTCGTGTTTTGCGATCGGATTTCGATTTTATTTTTTATTTACTATCGAATGCTGTCGATATATAGATTGAATATAAACTGCATAATTATATTGCTCAAATCTGAGTACTTGTATATTTTAGTTAACTTCTGAATTGTACTGTTTTAATTAAGATATTCTTAAAATAATATTGTAAGTAACTATTTCTACTATATTAAAGATTAACTTCTTATAGTGTTGTTAAATAGCTATCGATAGTAGTTTTGTTTTTTTATTTACTTTTCTATTTCTGTCGGGTAATAGATTTCTTTCTACAATTACTAGATTGTACACGTCAGACTTCTTTTAAGTAGAATACTTTTCTCTCTCAACTAGAGCTCTGACTATAAAATTATCTGTTGTATCAGAATCGACTATTGCAGTAAGTCGACAACTATTAATCTTAACTAATATAATAAAATATTGTGCATATGCTGTTAAGTTAAGTTGCTGCTGTTAAACTAATATATTATATTTCTCTAATATATTTTTTACCAAAAAATTTGAACTTTTTTCTTTTCTTGTGCTGTAATTTTTTTTCGAGTTCTTGTTGCTGTCGAAGTTTCTTTTGTTATTGCGCTGCTAATTTTAATTTTTTTGAAAATTAATTTAATTCTTTTTTATCTTCTAAATATATTTAGCAGTAGTTGTTGTAGTATTCGGTCTAACTGAATATTGTATATATGTAAACTTGTTCAAGTTTTTTCTTTAACAGTATTATATTTTCCAGCTGTTTGTTAATTTCTTCAGAGATTTTCTTTTCTGTAATAGTGTTGCTTTTTAGCGCTTTCTTGTATTTGTTAATAATATTCTGCTCTCTTATACAACTTGTTAAAATATTTAGAGATTTTATAATTTCTTCTAGATAGTTGTAAAAATTCTTTCAGTTATATTTTTTATCTGAGTCTGTTGCTGAATTGTAAGAATTCGATATATTTGATTGTTTTGCTCGAGTAATTTTCTGAAGTGCTTGATTGATTTTCTGTATAGATACAAATATCTTGTCTGATAATATTCTATCTAGAATTTTCTGTAACTGATCTGAATTCTCTATCAGATAGTAGTTGTTGTCTGATTTAGTTTCTGAGATATCTGTCTTTCTGTCGGTTTACTTTTTGATATTGTTCTGACTATCGAATATCTCTCTTAATATAGTATTAATCTGTTGTAAAATTATTAAGTTCTTTAAACAACAATCTCTTGCGAAGTGATTCGGTTTACTATATAAATTGCACGTTTTCGAATTTTTATTATCTTGCTTTTCTCTGAAGATTTTCTTTTTGTGTTGCTGAATAAAATCTAATTCTATCGATGCAGATTTACAATAATTCGGATTGCTGTATTTTTTAAAATAGTTTTTTTTGATATAGTATTCGATTGTTGATTCAAAAGAGATTTCTGCTCTTTTATAGAGTTGATTGCATCTTTTTTTTATATTTCTCTTATATAGTTTGTTGTCTATACTGATAGCTATTTCTACTAATATCTGGATAGTAACAATCTTTGCGTCGATACATATAAGCTTGTTCTTAACACTATTCTTCAAGTCTCGCTTGAATATTGTTATTAGTGCTGCATTGTTTCAGTTAATAAGATTAATATATTTCTGGAATCTAACAATATAATCTGCTGCTAACATTTTTTGTTGCAGATACTAAATAACTTATTCTGCTATTTCTTTTTTGTTAAATATTCCGAATACTTGTCGCAGCTCTTTCTTAAAATTATCGAAGTTAATAAAGATTTCTTCTGAATCTTTGTTGTTTTCAAGATATTTTTTCAAGCTTAATTTTATTTAATACTGAGCTTGCTTTCGAAGAAAAGTAGAAATCAACAAGATCTTTTTATTACTCGGAACAGAATAGAATATAAAATAGATTTTAATCTGTATAATTTAATTTTTTAATTCAGTTCTATCTTTTATATACTTGTCTGAAATATTGATTTTGATTTTTGATAATATTTCTATTTTACTGTTGATACTGTTACTGTTATTGTCGATTTCTATTGAGACAGATGCGGATTGTTTGTCTTTAACTATAAAGCTAATACTCGGGATAGAGACGCGTTAATCTGATACAGATATTCTGAGAATATTCAAAGTGTTACGCTGCTACTATCAGAGATCTAGAGTATCAGTATAGATTGATACTATTGAAGAGATCTGTAGATATCTTCAGATAATGCAAGCAATTACTTGATACAAGAGATTGCAGCTTGATATAGTAATAATAATAAGTAAGAACTTATCTTGAGTTAAACACAATTTATAAGAGAGTTGTGTCTGAAGATCTATATAGTAAGAAGATTCTTTCTTGCTTGCTATGCTTGCTGTCGAGCATGTCGAGCTTGTTTACTAGCGTGTCGAGCACTGCTTGTTTACTAATGCGTTAAGCACTACTTGTTAGTCAAGTTGTCGAGCATACAGATAGTTGTGCTTCGTGCTATATATTGCTCTGTAGAATATATATCGGACTGTAATAAGCTAAGATTGTAACACTTTCGACTTTAATAGATTTCTTTAATAGATTGACAAAGAAGCTTTATATTATTAAAAGAATTAAGCGAATAATTTGAAGATAAGAAACTTGTTATTTACGCTTGCAAACACAAGTTTATCAATTTGATAACTAGAATTAAATCTCAAGTTTTTAGCACGTAACAATAGTTTTTTGCATATACGCAAAAAACTATTGTTACGTAAGTTTGCGATTTTTTTCTAAGACATTCAAGTCAATTTCTCTTGCTCGCAATATATATAATTTAGATACTCAAGAATTTAATTATAATAAGAACTTAAAAGTTATCGAATAAAAATAATTGACTTCGATGTTAAGACTATTTATTTGCTTTTTCTTTTTAAGTATCTACTTCTAACAACTCTTTAGTATTTATATTTCGCTTATTTTAAGCATCTACTTTTGACTTTATCTTCTTATAATTATTGAAAGATTAAGAGTTATAAGAAGATTGCTCGTTACAAGAGTAGATCTGATAAAGAAGAAAGAAATATCGTTGATATTATCTTTTACGATATTTGCTTTTATAATACTAACTTTGACGATATTAATCTCTATAATATCGAAATTCCATGTAATTGATAATTCGAATACAAGAACTCTCAAGATCAAGCGTATATTTATTTTTTCTCTTATTTTAGTCTTGTCTTCAATAGTTTTTGCTTCTATTCTTGCTCTAATTTATCTAAGATATATTATTAAGATACAAAGAATATCTCTAAGAAATCAAAGCTTAGACTATTCAAGAACGTAACATACAAATAATATAACTTGTTATTCAGATATTAATTACTCTGTAGAAACAAGATTATTATTTATAGATCTACAAGACTATTTATAAATTTTCTTTTAACTTTCTTAAGATTGCAACACGTGACACTACTTACGCTGCAAAATACATTGAGACACAACATCAGATCTCTTAATATTTATTTGTCTTTCGAAATCTTAGTCAATTCAGATCTCTTGTTCTACGCGTCGTATCGATTCTCTTGTGCTACTTAAGTTATGTTCAAGCTGTTGAGATCTTGTAGAGCTTTTATTAGAGCGCATATTTCTTTCTGAAGTAGATATAGTCAACTTTGATACATTATTTATGTTGAGACGTTTGCATTGTAAATTCAGAATATATAATAATAGTTGCTTAGTATTTATTTTGTAAGTTAGCATCTTTATCTCTTCAAGAATAAATACAGCAACTGTCTAGTAGAAAATTGATAAGCTCAGTCCAGACATCATATAATTCTGTTTATACAAATCAGCGTACAGCGTTCCTTTTACCGGCTGCTCAACTGTAAGACTAGTTATGCTGCAGTAGTCAATTTTATTATTCTGCGCAGATGTAGATTGATTTGTCGCTTCTTCGATGCGATCAGCATGTTCACACGAACCTCACATTATTAGTTTGATGCTGAATCGGTTATTTCTCGCAGAAGAATAACACGAAGCACTGATTGCAGCGCTACATATTCCAACAAGTGGAATTCCAGATTTATATTTGCGGAATCCGTGGGCTATTCCAATCAGCAAAATAACAGCACCGACAACGGTGGTTGTAAGAAGCGCAGCTGGGAAATAGCCGCAGTTGTTGATGGTTTGCACGAACTCGTTCTTGAAAGTATATATATCTAGATTTACCACGTAAATGATTTCCGATACAAGCCAGTAGAGAAGAATAGACACAGCAAGTAGCGGAACGTCGAATCGATACGAAAGATTCAGTCGGTAAGATAATAGCTGTTTACCAATTGGAGCTGTGACGCGAAGAGCTCGCGATTCTATCGCATATTCGGATTACTTCTTCGCGAGCAGCATGCACGTATACAGATTATTGTAGGCGAAGTAGAGAAAAGTAAGAACGATTTGCGGAGTGTTGGCCAGCAGAACTATACAAAGAAGACTGGCATAATCTATGTTGTAGAATTTAATTGTCTCGTTGATGTTGATAGAACCGAAGCCAAAGCTGAGAACTTGTGTAAAATTAGAAACCAAGATAATATAACCGAGTAAAGATGTCAAGCCTAAAAGTACAACAATATAGAATGCCGTGATAAGCAACCAGCGTTTCCGACTAGCTGATGCGAACCATTTTCGCTTTTTTGGTTGATACTGTAATGGCAGTGCAGCCTAAGTTGAGGCTTTTGCAAAGCGAGTCTTTGCAAAGCGAGCCTTGGACGCTAAACAATTTCCCGCTGTTGTTGAATCTGACACATACGAGAGTTAGCAATCTTTATATCGCAAATAAGCGAGCCGCGTAAGATAAAATAAACAATCAATCTATCCGATATAACAAAGACCAATAGCAAATGGGGCTGAAGATGAATCCAGAGCCTTATAATTCAAAGAGAAGCGCTGTAATGTACTAACCAGGATTGTCAAGAAATAAGAACACAGCATCATCTAGTATAACCAACGGGATATAGTCTCTCCTCCGGATCAATGCAATTATACTGAACAGCTTGACAATATTGCACGTGATAACAACGATCATAAATGATATGCTGAGACGCAAGCCACAGTGCTGTACGACGTCTTCAGCCAAGCAATGGTCGATTGGATAACAAGTAGAGTTTCGTGGCCAGTCCTGTATCAACTATACACAGTTACTATTGGCTGCACTCCAAGTTTTATTTGGGCAAAGTTCTCCGTCGTCCGAGGCGCACTCAATGTACTGCTGAGCATTGCTATAGCCACTATTGAGCCAATTAGTGTCGATAATCGGAATACCAGTACCTTTATACAATAATACAACAAGAAAGTCTTTCCAGTTCGAGACGACTTGCTGGTTGAAGACATTTATACAATCTTTGTATTCTATATCTGTTAAAGAGTCTTTTATATCACGCAGATGCGTTAGCTTGTTTTCAGATAAGTCGGTCAATTGCTGTTCTGACATAGTCTCTTTATTTACAGGTACGTTGCTTTCAAGAAAGTCTTTGATGACCAAATAGAGACTGTAGTTAATTGTTGAAGTGCTAGAAAAGACTACACTATTGTAGATAAGATGCAGAGGCAGAAATAAGACGAAAAGTAAGAATCAGATAACTTTTCTTGATCAAAAGATTTGTTCAAGATTTTTTATGCCAGAGATCCCAATGTCTATTCATATATGTTGACAATAAGCTTTATCGATGTTCTTTCTGATTGATGTCGATATACACTGCATGCAATAGTTACTAACATCTAGCAAAGTAATGTCGAATATGTTTATTAGTAAGTGAAGTTCAACAGTAAGACGTTTTGTCGCTGTACAATTCTCTTCTTCAAAGACGACTATGCTATCAACAATCTTGTTCGTCGATGCTACAACAATTAAGGTAAGCATATTAATTAGCAGAACTATAGCGACGATCAGAGCACAGCATTGTATCCCGAAATAATAACTCTGCCGCTATATAGATTGCCGCTTTTCAGGCAGAACGTTATTTCTATATCGCGTGTTTATGTTTATTAGTGGAATAACTTTACTGAAGATAATCGATTGATTATTTTGCAAGATACTAAACTATTGTCTGTTAGCTACAGAGCATTAGTCAGGCTTGCAATAACGCATCTGGCAAGAAACTAAGTTATAATTGGCGTAACGATACGCAGATCGATAATATATATTTATTATCTAGATAATTGTGCCGAAAAAGAATGCGAAGAAAAACAATGATATTCGCAAGAAAAATAACAATAGAAGATAATAATTATATACTTAGAAAAGAGAATCCCAGCTATAGCTGACGTGCACAATATTCGCGCTTAAGTCTTGAAGCGTTCCGCATTCTTATTTTAGCGATTGTCTAGAACTGACCGATTCTGCAGATCGATCTCAGTTTCTGTCACTCTGTATAACTCTCTTTGTAGCTTATTTATTGCAAAGACAATCGACTATTTATGTCTACAGAAGATATCGATGCACTGAAATCTATTCGCGAATCGATTTATATTGTAATTTAGAGCTACAGAACTTATAGATAGTAGAATTAATATAGAATTCTTGACAAGACTGCGAATGCCAAAAAGTGCTGCTAGAGATCAATTTCTCTATTCGAATCTTAGAAGATAATTCGGATCAAACTATCTTATCTTATCTCTTTAAAGTAGAAATTAAAGTTATTATAGAGATCGTCAAGAATCTAAGTTCTGCTATCAGAGATCCGAGAGATAAGACAACGAATAGCTATCGATTCTCTACAGCTAAGTTTATGCGACTGTAAAGATACTTGAGAGCTCTTCAAAAGTAACTTCTCATTGATTGTTCAGTAGAGAGCGGTAAGCGGCAGACTAGCCGGATGCGACACGTCCTTCCGACGAAATTTACCTGCTCAGATACTACGCGACCTTTCTATCTCGATATTCAGAATATGCTTCGTCTCTCACCAAATTTGGATCCTGTTTTTTCATCCTATCTAAAATTTATATAATTGACTATTCTATATTAATTAAGTTATCGTTATTATTAATTAATCTTTATACAATCGTCTGCAGATATCTAATTATTTAGAAATTACTAAATTGTTTAATTTGAACTCTGCAATAAGTATAAGAAGAAGAAAGAAGACTCTAAAGACTATTGCAAAAAAGATTGTCGTTAATATTTGCAAATCTTATAAGTCTTTAGAAAGAAAAAAGCTTGCAAAAGCACATATTAATAGATTATAAGCATTTATTGTTATATTGTTATAAACACAGTTTGTTGTAATATTTTTAACGTCGCTCTTGTTAACTCGAGAGCTTTCTATAATATTTTATATTATTGTTTAAAAGATCTACTATAATTGAAACAATATTATAAAGCAGTTGTAAATCTTTAATAGATTTAATTATTATTAGATTAATATATTAACAATTGAGAAGCTTAATAAAATTGTTAACAAACATAATATAATTTTATATAGTTGTTCAATTATTATTAGATTTATTTTAAAAAATTGATATTTATTGTTTTTTATCGAAAAGACGTTAAATTGTTTAATTAATGCTATTTATTTTATAGAATTTAATTTAAAAAATATTTATTATTGAATTTGCATTCGCAAAAATCACAAATAAAAAATTACGTTTTATACGCGTTACGTACACTTCGAATATGTTATAATATTTTTTGATTTATTTAATATATCGATTACGATTAAAATCTTAATTAACAAGATTTTACGAAATTTAATCAATTATATATGTATAATTTATTTAAATAATATTTTTATATATTTTAAAATTCAAAAAAAGTATTAAAACTTCGTAAAATAGATATTAAAATATTTACGATAATTTAAATTATAAATTTAAATTATTAAAATGCTATTTTATAATTACGAACGTTAAATTTCTAAACTAAATTATAAGCAATTATAATATTTTTATAGGATTTAATAAAATTAATTTAATATATAAAAAATTTGAATTTTAAATCTTGTACAAAGTATAAATATTTTTTAATTTTGCGAATTTTTATAAAAACTTCGTAAAATACTATGCTTAAATTATACGAACTTTAACAAAACTTTTAAAAGATAACAAGCAAAATAAATAAAATAAATTTTTGATATTTAATAAAATTGTTCAAATAACGTTTGTAAAATTTAAAAAGATATTTATTATAATTAGAATAACTCTTGAATCAAGTTAAGAGTTCGACAAACTTGTTTAACTTAATTTGAAAAATTAAAATTTCAATAATATTTGTTCGATCGAACGAACGCGAACAAAAGAATTATTTAATTGTTGAATTTAATTTGTTCAATCTTATTAATAAAATCAATATAGAATTAAATATTAAATAAAATATTATTTGTGCAAAAATTCTAGTTGTATGCAATTTCTTTAACGAAACAAAGTAAATTTAATCTATTATTATAATATAGTAATAGAAGTTAAGAAATTAAATACTTTTTGCATTTGCAAAAAATAATAATTGTTTTATAAATTCGATATATCAATTTATTTAAAATTAAAAATATTGACAATTTTTCTATTAAATTATTCTATTAATAATTTTGTCTATTGTTAATAGTAATATTACTATTTCAGAAACAATATTTATTAATTTGTTGAAAGTTAAACTTTTGTTATTTTAATTCTATATATATATTATTAATTATTTAATTAATATTTTACAAAATTTATTTATTAACTAAAAAACAACAACATTTAAATTCAATTAACAATTGAAGACGAATGCAAAAATAATAATTTAAAATATTAAACAATTTTAATAATTCTTATAGTTTAAAGAGAATAATCGAAAATTATAATTTATCTTTATAAATATCAAAAATAATTGTTGATAAAAGTTAATTTAAATATTAATTTTTATTAATTAAACATTTAAATAAGCAAATTAGATCGATATAATTGAAACGCTTTCTAACGTACGTCTTAATAACGCGGAATTGCTTTAACGACTTAATAATTCTATTTGCGCAATGTAAATTTCACGCAAGATCTTGCGTTTAGCGTACGATCTTTCGAAATCGTAAAGTTGTCTTGATTACATCGTGAATCTTGATTTTTGCTTCTCAAAGTTCTAGAAATAAAATAGGTCTTTGCGAAAACATAGCTAGCTCCGAACGCAAATCGAGTGGAGAGCGTAGCGGCGCTAAAGTCTCGCGAAGCTCGTGGCGAGGAAACCAAAGAGAGTTGCAGCAAGCAACATGGAGATTTTGTTGAGCTAGCAGTCCCAGTGAAAGTGCTAGGGGGTGGAGTGCTGTTGGACGCAACGAAAGGGCTACCATTATTAGTACTGCTCCTCATATCATTGAGAGATGTCAGATGCTTACGATCCCTCTAGAGTGCCGTTGGTCGATGGATGGAGACTTGGTGCTGTGGCGCTCGGTGTTGCGGCACTTGGTGATAGTACGCTTGGTGATGTGGCACTTGATGATATGGTGCCTGTCGCTGCGGAAGTTGTTGTCATAGTGGCAGCGGAAAGCTCAGAGCTACTCGAGCTTGGGATGTCCGGCACAGACACCGCAGCCAAAGGCGGGTCCTTCGGAAAAACGTACGTGAAAGGGAGTTGATCAAGCTAGACGTTCCGGTTTAATTAGAAATCAGGAGCATACCCAGAAGGCATGAGACATACCGTGCCATCTGTCCGCTTGATGACATGAACGTTGACCTTTTGCACGTTGATTGATCTGTCGCCAAGACTAAGTATTTCTACATCGATCGAGTAAAATTCGATAAGGCTATCATCCTGGAGCTGGACAGTCCTGACCTGGACAACTCTAACATGGTACGTGATAGAGAGAGAGCCCTTGTAGATATTTGGGTAATCGAATTGTGACCCGTCTTGAGTCGTGGTTTGAGGGCGATGCAGGTCTTTCAACTAAGAGTCCAGGAACGGATTACCGTTGAGGTTCAATTGTTCGTTCGCGGTATCGAACGTAACTGAAATACGATTGTTGGCGTAACCGCTCAAGAAGGTGTAGCCCTGGCTGTTGCTGCTGTTGACAGCAAACGGGCACTGACTGCAAAGAAGGCTTACCCCGGAACGGCCGGAAGTGTGCGTGAAGGCTCGCTGGTAATCCAATTCGTCGATTATCTCATTGTCAGGACTAATGGATCCTAGGTTATTGATAGGACCGCTGTACCGAACATGCGACGGTACAACAAGAATATCTGCGAGTGTTGCAGCTGCCATAGAATTGGCCAAGAGGAGGCTATGTAGTAGCATACTGGCGGTTCACCTCTACGAACGAGATGGTAGTCAGGGTAGTATGATAGCTAGAATAGCAGTTGCAATGCGAAGGGACTCTGCGCTGGTCTTTGCTGATAGGAAATTTTAGAAAGGGGGGAGTGCACGAAGTGAGTCCAAAACGAGGATACGAGCCAGAATGCCAATAACTCCATGTTGATTGCCTTGTTCCAGGCTACAGCTGTTTAACAGAGCGGGGAGTGGTTCGTATTCGTGTTTCAGCCGAGCGGGCACGCTCGTTGTGAGTGGCTGAATACTCCGAGCAGTCAGCCATCAATTTTGGACCCCGCGTCACAACCGCGCAATCAAAGATTCAAATCGCGAATCAATTGTGCACTGCATCAATCTGGTCGGAATCTTTCCGGATCTCAAACACCTGAAACGTGTTGCAGTCCATGGCCGTTGTCACTTGACAACTTCAGAGGGAGGCAGATCGCTGTGCTTACCCAACGGCAGACCATACCCGAGATATTTGCTCCTAGAGAATGCCTTGTTCTGCGGTTCCTCCGATCCTGATTTTGGCTGAACGCTGATCTCCGATGCTACTAGCCACCCAATGGCCCGATTTCGCAAAAGTGCGGAACTCGTGTCACAGATCATCTTTCTCGATTCGTTTGTCCCGATTGTTTATGTCCTTCATGATCTTCCACTGACTGCACAGCAAGCCCCGACTACTTCCAAGCGAAAGACCACTCTTGCCAATCTCCGAACACTTTGCACTATGAGCTTCCCCGGCCATGATAAGTGCCGAAGAATTAATCTTCAGCCATTCTCAGCCCAGGAGCGATTCTTCCAGATAGATGTCTTCAATCCACGTCTATGCTCCCTAAATAGCTGGGCGCGAATGTGGACACGGCTACCTAGATGTAGTCGCTCAGATCGTTTGAAGATATTCGGATCATCGTAGCCAAGGGCCTCCCCCAGCGCCCGTCGTCTCGTTCTTGCAGTCTCTCGTTGCTTCGATCACCGGCGTATTACCGCTTCCTCGACTATGGATGAGGATGGGGATAGAGATTCAGGGTTGGTGAGAGTTTCGCTAATGCACCACGGGGATTTCGTAATGTTCAGGCGGTATGGCGTTGGATATCTTGACCAGCGTAGGGGTGAAAGCCCTTTTTCCGACGCCCGGTCTCGAAAGGATTTGCGGTCAAGCTTAAACGGCGGCTGAATGAGGCTTCCCGTTCAAGGTGATAGATTCCTGCCAGCCCATGCAAGGGTTGTAGTGCAATGATTATGCTGAATGGAGAACGACCATAAACGAGCATGATCCATCATCCCAAATCTCCCAGGAGGACTGGTGGAGAGAGAGACAAAGACGTTGACGTGATAGACAAAGCCCACGTACATTGGCTCACCTCGTCGGAGAAGTCAACATTCGCACGTCGCAAATGATGCCAAGAATACATAGAAGGTACTGTACATGTAGGTGCAAAGCCCAATCAGATCATTCCCCATGTCGCCAAAGACGGGAATACATATACCCTTACTTCCGTCTATATCTCCATCCGACTGCTGTACGTGAGTACAATGGAATTGGGATTGATTTGATGGTCAGGATACTAGGGAAATGCGGTTAATTCTCCCCATCCCACGTTATAGTAACAGACGGGCGAGGCTCCAAAAGTAGAACTACGCCAACTTTGTCGGTCTTCGCGAGTAGTCTGGCGCACTGCTCCTTGTAGACACTATCCGCCTAGGCAGGGCAACATAAGTAGATCTTTTTTAGAGCAGCAAATGTGGATTCCTTCTTGACGGCGAAGTGCCGAAACATCATGTCAAGAGCCTGCGCATGATCAACTGTTCCGCGCGAAATCAATGATAGCTGAGAGACCGAGACAGGTACGAGATCACTGATGAACAGCGCATCGTCGTTCAATCCGTGGTGCTCGTCCGTTAAGACACCTTCGAAGATCAGGGATATGTTGGGTGGGGCGGCATCCCGAGATGCAGTGGCGCTGGTCATATTACATACCGCAATTTCGAGGGGAAATTCAAGCTTCTGCAAACGCTTGAAGCCACGCATCGATACCCTATCTGGAGCAAGCGAGCCGCGGAGTTCGTGAATGGAGATGGAAAGCTGCTCCAGATGGCTCCCCACCTTGCGCTCGATGGCCGCTAGGAATCTGCAGATGATTCATTCGAGAGGGCCACTGTACGCCTTGGTTGAGTGTGAGTACCGATGCGTCCTCAGGCGTGTGGTGTGTTGGAGGAAATCTGCGATACCCACGTCGTCGATACAACAGGCCACGAGGTCGACCACTACGAGATTCTTCCCGAAGCCACCCTCCGGAAAGTTGGACGGGATGACCTTGTGGCCGTCGTCTCCAATGGCTACGCAGCTGGGGCCGCGAAAATACCGTACGCTTGGTAGGGCCAGGAAGGGGTTTGCCCAGTCCAGATCGATTCGATCCTGGGGTACTAATGAGCAAGATGACTCGAATGTGGTGACCTGCGCGAGGCTAGTGCTGTCGTTAGGGAGACGCGACTTATTAGCCATGCGAACGATGACGTCGATAAGCTTGTCGATTGCGTCAAGAGGCTTCCAAACTCTCGATAGAGCCAGTCTCTGCACATTGGGCAGGAGCGTCATAAGAAAAACCGCAGCGTATTGTGAGTAGCGATGGGCATGTAGATCTTCGTCGATCTTGGCATAGAATTCCTGCCAGTCGAGACCTGCTTGCTTTAGGTGAGGAGAGTCGGCAAGCAGTCTGAGCACAGCGCCACCACAATGAACATCTGCTAACAACTCTCGGGGTCTGCCTTGCTGTCCATCGCGAAGTCTGCATACCGAACATAACGTGCAACGACAGACTCGACAGCAATGCGAGTGATCACATCAAAGGCTGTTCTGATCGTTCTTATGACGTCCGAGGTATTTTCGTAGTAGTTAAGATTATGGAATCGCGCGCGCAATGTGTTGTGACTCCGCATAAAAGGAATGCATGTTGCATGAACTTGCTTGGATGTCAATGCTACGCTCTCGAAGCCTTCTGGCAATGTGTGCGCGATAATTTCTTCAAGGAGCTCAGTGGGCAGACGAATGAGTGCCATGGTCACGATTTCGGACGTGGTAAGCAGTTGAGATTATTTGGAAGTGGACAGAGTGTACATGTAGGCATGGCTGGCCAAGTGATGTGGTTTGAGGAATTGAGATAATGTATGGTACAGAGCACTGCCTTGATAGATAAGATAATTTGACTGCCACTGGCACTAGTCTCATATGGGGCTAGCGCAAGATATCATCCTTGTCAGATCCTGTAGTGAACAGGGAGGTGTTGGAATCTTACTCATTGTAAGGTTTGCGACGAGAGCGAGACAAGACAGCATCAGTGTTGTGTTAAGCTGAGGCTCTAAAGTATTGACACCGTGGCGCCAGACAGGAATAAGGAGATGCTACTAATATGATGTGCATTCCTTCAGGATTCAACGGATCACTGTGACAGTTTCAGCCTGCACATGCTCAACCTCTGACATTGATCATGCGGTGGAAGCAATGACGTTGCTTCGCGGCAAGACGAGGTCTCGGCGCCAAAGCCCGTCGCAGACCCTAGTTTTAGAGCAAGCCTTGCATGTACGGATGCGTTATGGCACAGTTCGCAAGTCTACAACACTGTGCCGGAATAAAACATGAGAGGAGGTACTCGTGTCATCAGCCCGAGACGTGATGCTCCAGCTCCCATAAACCTCTTCGACGGTGTGGATCAAAGGTTCTGCGGGTTGGCGTTGAGTCTACACCGAGCACTTGGCGATGTGTCAACTCGTTGAGACGGCAATTACACCTGGATTATTGTGACTATGTTCAGAATAGAGCTTGACTTTGGTGGGCCATCTCCCCAATTCTTTGATATTTCTTTTCTTTTGAGATTTTCTCTTCTCTCGAGCTTTTGCCTCCATCTAATCTATCTTACACCCTTCCTTGCAGTTGGCGAAGAGCTAAAAACATGAATCTCCTAGAGAAATGACCGCTTCGTTATCAGTCATCAAACGGCCAGCTCTCCCGCCAAATCTCCTTCTCCTTCTCGTTCCTCGCATATATATCGATGACTTGTTCCCTGATCTGCCGCAGCGCATCGCGAGTCTCCTCGTACTGATCGTTTCGAACCATCCCACTTTCCGGAAACATCTCACCCAGGCTCTGTTGGACGTCACGCATGGCTTTGATGCCACGCAGCGCTCCACTGACATCAGCCTCTATTTCCGCTCTTTCTCCGTTGGAGAACCGGAACGGGAACGGGGCGGGTCCGCGTGCGCACACACCAGGAAGCTCGGTCCAGGTTTTTTCCAATTCCAGCACCTGAGCTAGATAGGTCGCTTCACCGTCGACTAGAAGATTCCGGGCCAGTAACAGAAGATCGAAGCTTGGGGTTTCCTGAAAAGCCATCGCACGATAGAAGCGGGGGTTCTGCCAATGGAAAAGAGCCTTGTAGAGAGCTGAGAGAGACTGTTTTAGGAACAGTGCTTTGGCTTCCTTCTGGGCTGCTAGATGAAGCTGCGCTAAATTCTCCGACAGACGTGACCGCTCAAGCCCGACTGTGGGCGAGTCGTCGTAGTCCAGAAAATATGGTTGACGCGCATGCTCAAACAAAGGGGCTAGCTCTGCTGACTGCCAGTCTATTATTCCAGTCACCTTGGTGGGGTTTTGAGGGTCCACGAAGATATTCTCGACATGGAGATCGTCGTGCCATCAACAAGAAGATTGAATTGATTGATCCGTTGGAAGAAGATGTTTGACAATTGCAAGGTAGCACTGTAAAGCCTTGACCTTCTTTTGCCGTGTAGGTTGATAGGTTCCTAAGCCGCAGAGAGTCACTGGTGATCTCGACAATCGAGAAAAGCTCCGTACACAAGTAATTTCTCGATAGCCAACCGCCAATTCGTACTCCCCCGAAGAATTCCCTAATTTGGTCTTAGTTGTACGAGCGTTAGGAGCTGGCCACAAAACCTACACGAGCCTCTATCGAATTCAATATTTGACCTTCCATCATCACTAAAGCCACGTGCTGTCGAGGGCTCAACGGCGAATGTGGGATCCGTTATTGTGATATCGTATTCATTGATATATGAGAGACTTTGAGAAGACTCATTTAGATTCTCAGAGTAATAGAGACTGCCGAACTAATTGAATGAAACTGACGTTCAAGCTTTCTGGTATCGAGCGATAGCCTTAGTAATGATGAGACGGTCTTCAATTCCCATCTCTGCCCACACGACACTGAGTTGAATACCAGGCACCTTCCCCATAATAATATACTCGGCACCAACGACATTGTCTTGAGCTCTGGAGCTCGAGGCATAGACTTTGGAAACAAAGGTCTTCAGAACCTTTCGCATCTATAGATTATCAACTACGTTACTAGCAGAAGGGCTCGACGAGACATACGAACTTCATCGTTGCCACCTCACTCGCAGTCGTCAAATGGGGTCGTTCAACATTGGAATTGAGAATTTTGACAACAATTTGAGCACCATCATCCATCGTCAAAAGAAAGACTTTATTGTACATCCTATCAGGATATTTTTCAATGCTAATGCAATATTTCGAGTCTACAGCTTCTGCCGCAAGACGAGCGAGCTCGTCCAAATCGAAGCGAACATATCGTTGAGACATTTCGTGCTGTTCATCAGCAACGAAGCGGCCTCGGGTGAAACGAAAGTAGTATTCATTGTGACAATCATCTCGTCCATAGGGGCGACTGGTTGATTGAGATTTCGAGCACTTGATGGAAACCAAGCTGCGAGAGATCTGTAGATTTGAGGGCGACTTTACTGTTGCTCTCGACTTCTCGATCGTTGCAATACGGGCGCGATGGAATCGCAGTACCCATGGCCATCTTCCGCATATGACGAGGCGTTGTCTGGTGATCATGACGGGAAGGTAGCGTTGACAAGACAAATGAGAATTGAGGCGAAAATTAGGGGCTAGAATAACCGAAACCGCACCCGCTTTTGCCTAGAAGTACTTCAAGCCCGCCAATCCATCTTGGCGCTGAAGTGGCGTTGGCGCTTGGATTTATTCTTGGAATAGACTATTCTATTGGTGGACCCCGTTCTGCCTTCCATACGCGTTCTGCATTTCCTAATTGTACAGATTGAACTTGAAAACGATGCCAAAAGCGGAAGTCAATCTACCCAGAGCTTTCTCAGAGTCGTACAAGAGGATAAAGTTCTCCAAAGCAATCTCCCAAACGTGGTGCGCGCTCGTCTATGCGGTGGGATCTAATACCACGTATGAACACTATAGGTCAAGCATCCCGCGGTAATCTCTCCGCCACGTCCTTGATTATTACCTAGGAATTCAACATTAGCTCTGAACCAGGCGAGAGCAGTCAGGAGAACAAAGAAAGTAGACTCACAATTCTTCCATGCGTTGTAAAGGATGTCAGCGCAGTTGCTGTTGGCTACCGGCGAGGCAAGATTATTGCCCTGCTCAGGAGTACAGTTGTCCACGGACTGGAGGGTGAAGTCATAAACATCGTCCTGGGTGCCCATACTGTCCAAGTAATCGTATGCAATATCCACCACTGCACGACCTTCTTGTCTTGTGCCGGCGATGATGGTAGCCTCGTTCTTGATCGGAGCCTGCGCATTGGTGTCGGTAGCATGCTGGTCGCAGAAGTACTTGACCGCCTTCTGAAGCTCGCCCTCGTGGGCATCTCTGACAGAGCCTGTGGGGACAGGGATACAGATCGGCTGAGAAGGTGGATCTACTGGAGCGACGACAGCCGGAGTCGGTTGGGTCGCGGTGCTACTCTCCACGCACTGCTCATACGCTCCAGGCTGACCATTGACGGGGTTGTTTTTATCGTAATTATGGGTGACCATGCCGCAGTAAGTTCCTTCGTCCTTTGATTGTGCGGTGAATATAACTCTGTCAGGATTTGCCTTGGAGTTGAGCTTAGTGTTCTTCCCAGGTACCCAAGGGTTGGCTATGGTGCGCATGACGGGATATTCGTAGACAGTCTGGTCCTTACAGGCGGTATTGGGCCAGCTGTAGCCCTGGGCGTTTGTAAATTCGTGAGGGTAGTTCCCATCGCCTGAGAAAAGTCATAAGCTTGAGATATCTCTTTTGAGAGACAGAGAGGTGCTACACGTACCGTTCTGTACTCCGTCTATTTGCCATCTCACGCCTTGACTTAAAGCTAGCCGGATGTCTGACACTTTGACTGCTGACCCTTGACATGTAGGATCTGCTGTAGGGGCGCCGTTGATGGTCTTGATTTCATCGGCACGCTTGCCCAGGATGTTTGCCGCACTCGACGCATCTTCCTCGCCGAGAGGAGCTGCAAATGTGCTGCTAATTAAAAATACCCCATACGAAGCAACGATGAAGGCCTTCATGGTGCGATTTGGATGGATGGACCGATCTTACAGAGCGTATGTGCAATTGGAGTATGAATCAGGTCCGTGGAGATCAGTGTGCAGGATATATGTTTGGTATGGTTATGAAGGTCAAGATGTTTTATAATTTTGAAGAACAGCTTGGCCGCTGGGTTTTTGTATTGCACTGGCACCATTATAACGGCGTATCTATGATCAGAAACTCCTTGTGAGACTGTTCAAACCATGGCACAGCCGTGTGGCATGTCAAACAGGCGTAGTATGCCTCTCACATAAGCTCCTACTCCCATCGGTTGGGGCACCAAGGAAGGCCTTGCCACCAACGTCTGAGGTGATCTCTCGCACAGGTGCAGGACAGAACAGACGACATGCGAGTCTTGGAGAATCGCAACGCTATCCTTGGATGTCGGGACACCATTGGCCCGATGTTTCGACAAATCCCCCTACAAGGAATGAAACATGCGAGAGGAGACCCTGTGATCTTCGGAAGACCCCGCTCATAAGAAGTGCGTCACTGTTGGTGTAGAAGGAAGAGGATTCAGCCGTAGCCACCTTACTCTTGGTATGGGCTGTCAAAGCATCAAACAAACACGTCGCAATGTCATGAGGATCAAACCTGTCACCAACAAAGGCAACTGCACCAATATCATTAAGCTGAGAAGAATGCGCATTGAGCAGACTGAAAAGTATATAGGGGTAAGTCTCAGGTGACTCTATCTGCGTTATGCAAGCGCTATTGTAGAGCTCGAACATGATGGAACCATAGATCACACAGTGTTATAAGCATTGCATCCCACGCAGCACTTTGCCACTTGCCACACATGCTGGACGTCTCATGTCTAACGGCAGTCATCGTTTCGGAGAATTAAGTGCCAAGTAGTGAGGCGATGAAAAAGGGCTTAGCCAGGCACAGGCACCAGCTTTAGCGGCATCCTGCAGGATGAAACCCGTTCCATCATTCTCATCACACCCACTCCCTACGCTCTATTCAACGACGTCTGCTCCCTCACGACAGGATTGTTGCTTGGTGATAGAGCACTAAGTTGCGACTCAATTATCTTCACCGACGATATCCACTTGAACGTTGATCGTTGAGTACTTAGACTGCGCAAACAACGCCTGGTCTACTCGCACGACACCACTCAGCATACCCAGTCTACAAGCCAAACCTACCCTCTAACCAGACCGAACGAGGAGATGTACGACGAATGGTTCGCCAAACTCAGGGTTGAAGACGATGATCTCGCGACGCTGGAGGAGCAGCAGGCGTTGTTAGACTACATGAACGGCCACAGCACGGCCGAAGTGGCAGCTCAGAGATACACATCGCTTGTCTCTAAGTCTGACGACCCAAATTGCATGTACATTTGGAGCCTTCTGATCGCAGTGGCGAGCAGCCTTGCCGAGACACAGGATCGATTGGTGTCGCTGCTGCAAGCCATCCAAGATCTACCGCCTTTGAGGAATGAGAAAGAAGGTGGGACCGAGGAAGGGTTCTGGAAGAGCCTACCAGGATTGGCATTTGACTTGAGAGAGAAGTGGGATGGTGAGATATCCCACTCCGGCCAAGCCGAGTGCACTGCGTTGACGTTCGCTAGGCCTTCTCTCGACAGTCACTGATGGACGGCACAAAAGTGAGATCGAACATCTAGTAAATCTGACTGCTTTCAACGCAAGAATCTTAAGCCGTCGCATCATGCCGCTCGAACACTGGGCTGCTCAAACTTTCCGTATCGTGCTTGAGAATGACTACAATGGTCGCCGTGCTTTACTCGACGAGCTCGTCCCAGTGGCCGCTCAGTACATATTCCATGCTGGCAGAGCAGTATATGATTGTGAGGATGAGATGGTAGTACCGCCGAGGGTAGAGAACTTTACCTTCCCCGGCCCGCTCTGGAATGGAAGGCAAGGTTTGTCCAAAGAGAGATGGGCACTCTGGAAGGCGCGTTTCCACACAATTGGCGAGCTTGACAATATCCAAGAGAAGACGCGAGAAGTAGCGAAGAAGGTAGCAAGAGATATGACCGAGATCGAAAGTCACAAGCAGCTATGATTCGTATTCCAAGAAATCTCGAATTTCTTCGTTCGATGTGTTTACTTGAGTCTTCTTTACGAGTTGAGTTTCTAACAAGTTTGTACTCCGCGGAACCGGTTGGGAATTATCCAACTCTAACCATAGGTCGACGAGCAATGGATCAACCGGATTTTGGGTGAGGCGCCCGTCGGAGTCGCTGGCGCAGTTCGCTTGGCATTATCCATGAATTAGCTAGAACTTGTAATCCGTGTCACGTCGCCAGTTTTCAACTATTTCATGGTATTTTTTTTGTTGGAAAGCCCTTGTCGAGAGCTTTCAAATGGTCCCAAAATCAAGTCAAATGGACGAAAACTGGCGATGTTATTCAAGTGCGGGAGTTTGGGTGCAGACGAGTTCCCTCGCCCACGCCTCGGGGATGCGAAGTCTCCCGTCGCAATAACGTTGCCACTTTTCAACTTTCTCGCATGATTTTTGATTCCACGTGTAGGCCTTGATGAGAGCTACGAGTGTGATCAAAAATCACTGAATTATGTCAAAAATTAACAATGTTATTGAAGTGCGAAGTTTGAGCTCTCGGGCGCACAAAACTGGCTCGCCAAGTCCACGACTCAGAGATGCGAATTTCCCGGGGAGTTTCTATAATGCAGGCGTTTTCTAAAATATAGTATTGCGCGATGATCTGCCCCTTCCTGGCAAAATTGGTGGCATTGCCACAATAATTTTCGGAGAGCAGAATTCTATCTCGTCGTCGCTTGCATCTTGTCGTCGCTTGCATCTTGTTGTCGCTTGCATCTTGTTGTCGCTTGCATCTTGTCGTCGCTTGCATCTTGTTGTTGTTTACATCTTGTCGTCGTTTGCATCTTGTTGTCGTCTACATCTTGTTGTTGTTTGCATCTTGTTGTCGTCTATATCTTATTGTTGTCGTCTTTCAAGAAATCAAGATCTTTAAAGAATGTCTCTTTGCTTTTATCGAAATTTAATAACAATATTATCAAAAACTTCGAGAAGCGAAAATACATCTTATTGTCGTTATTCTATATAGTAATATAAATAATAATATAGTCAATAGATTAATATTTAGTTCTTCTTCTTCTTATTGTTCTCAAATCTACGTTTTCGCTAAAAAGAAAATATCTTTATAATATTGTCTACGTTATTGACAAGTTTCTATAAAACAATATGCATTTTTCTTTTTTTAATAAAATCAATAAAATATACAAGTTAATTTATTTATTTAATAATTATTAATATTTGTTTCTTTTTTATTTAATTTCTTGTTTACTTAGTAGTCTTGTAATAATAATTCTTAATTAACTTAAGAATTATTCCTATTTTTAGAAAATATTTATAAAAAGTTTCAATAATTTTATATATATTCTTGATAATTTCTTCGTAATCGATTTGCAAATTTCGAATTTATTGTTTTTAAATATAAAAATTTATTAATTTCAATTGTATAAGATAAAAAGTTGTAAAAATAATATTAATATTATATATTATAGTCGAGTAACTAGAAAATATCTAATTATATAATTTAGCGATATTTGTTGTCGATATTAACAATATGTTTATAATATATATATTGTCTTTTCTTTATAAATCTTAGAATTTTAACTACTTAATATATTATTAGATTATATAGTATCTTTTATGTATATATCGCAATAAATTTTTGTTAATATTGTTAACTACTAGACAAGATTCTATTTTCACTTCTTTATATTGAAGCTTAAAATAAAACTTTAATTATTAATATTAAATATTAAGATAATAAATCGACAATATATTTTTGAAAACAATTTCAAGATTATAGAAACTTAAAACTATAAAAATTTAGAAATATCAAGAAAAGTAAACGTAAAGATTAGATTAATCTTGAGAAATTATCAATAATTAGAATCTAGAAACGCTAGAAACGTTATCAAAAAATAGAATTTCGATCAAAATCGAAGAAACAAAATTATTAGATTTAAATTCGAAAATTCTAAAATATTATCGAAATTCTTTGTCAAGAATAATAGAATAAAATTATTAAGAAAACAATATAATAAATTTATCGAAAAGAGAGTAAAAGTAATATTTAAATTACCTTTTTGATATTAATTAAATCAAATTCTTATTAAAAGATTCCTTGTTCGAAACAAATAAATATTTAAAAAATACAAATCAATTGAAAGAATTTGTTTGCTCAAAATTGTACAATTAAAAAAACAACAAATTTAAAAAAAACTTTGATAAAAAGAGAGAGCATAAGAAAGTTTGTTCTTAATATAAAAAAAAGAGAAAACAAGCAAAAAACAAGAGAGTACTTTTATTATTTTTAAAATTAATTGTTGCAAATAATATATTTGATTTACTTGCTATTATATTTATTGTTTATTGTTAAGTTATTTTTTTAGAAATTATATTCGTCAATAATATTGTAAGAAAGTAAGAATAGAATTCTAACTAGTATTTAATAATATAAAAAAAAACTTATTGCAATGCATTGTTACGCTGCTACTTTCTAAAAATCTAAAGATATCAATATAAATTAATATTTATATAGAAGAGATTTATAGACATCTTTAGACAATATAAGCAATTACTTGATATAAAAGTTGCAACTTGATATAGCAATAACAATAAATAAGAATTTATCTTAAGTTAAACACAATTTATAAAGAAATTGTATTCGTAAGATTTATATATTTAAGAGATTCTTTTTTGTTTGTTATATTTGTTTGTCGAATATATTAAGCACAATTGCTTATCTTGTTCGCTTGTTGAATATAACAAATATAATTGTTTATCTTGTTTATTTATTAAATATATCGAGTATAATACTTGCATTGCTCGCTTGTCGAATATATCAAATATATAGATATTTGTACTTAATGCTATATACTATCTTTTAAACTATATATTATATTATAACAAGTTAAAGTTGTAATACTATTCTCTCTTTTTAAAGCTTTTATTTCAAAAGTATTTATTATATCTTCTTGCAAAATCAATAATCGAAATTTCTTTTATCGAAAGAAGAATTTGCTAAAATTGTTTAATTTTGTTATTGTTATTATACGTTTTTATAAATGTTGTTTATCTATAAGTAAAACTTGCATTCTAGATAAGATATCGAAGAAATATATTGCTTATGTGAAATTTAACAAGTTGTGCGATTTTGCTATTTCTTTTTCGAAACTTCGTCGAATATATAAGAAGAGACTTTGTGTTAGAGACGTAATACAAGAAACAAAAACAAAGTTATATTGTTTGCAAAATCAATTGCGTTGATTGAAAAATAAAAATAAAAAGATAATATTTTTCGAATAAGATATTATTAATATCTTGAAAGACAAGAAGAAATTGTTTATTATAGATTTTGACTTGTTGTTCGATATGTCTTTTGAGAATTTTTAATTCTTAAAAATTTCCGACTAATTTTCTTTTGTTGTTGACTCTCTAGATTTTAGCTATCTTGACAAGATTATTGCGCTTGAAATTTTCGAATAAGTTTGTTACAATTATCGAGATTGTTGATAAATTTTTATATATTTTTCGAAATAAAGTATTCTTTTCACTTAACTAGATAACTTTAACTTTGTTGTTCTAGAATCTCTAATTCACTTTATATTTGTTTTCTTCTTAAGCTTTATAATAAAATGTTTTTTGTATAGATATATTAAGATCGATTGATTTCAACAATAATATATAGAATATTGAAAATACTTTGACGTTCTTGAGTAAATCGAGTTTGTAGTTCATTGATTTTTTGATTATCTTGATAAAAAATAATTCGACTTTAACATAATTCAATTTTCTTTTCTTTAACTTTTTTATCTTTAGATTTTTCGTTAAGAGATACATTTTATTCTTCTTCTTTAGTTAAGATATTATTTTTCTTTTCTTGTTTTAATATATTGCAAATTTGTTTTGCATCTTAATAATATTATTGTGTATCTTTTTAAGTATTTCTATCTTTTCGATAACTAATTGAGTTGCTAGATGTTTTTGTTCTCTTTCGAAGAGATTAGATTCTTGTTTATAATTTGCAAAATATAATATAATCTTCGTAATATTTAATATCTTTATATTTAATATTAATTGTATTATAGATTAAAGCAATACTCAATTATTATAAATATTGTTGATGTAGTATCTTAAATATTGCTCAAGACTTCGATTTGTTCGATTTGTTTATTTATTCGTAATTGAATAATAGACAATTGATATTCGAATTTTGTATTTAATATTGAAACTAATATTTTTTAGTAATTAGACGTGAAAAGCTTATCTTTGTCACTAATTAGTTCTTTGAATATATATTATAATATTGTATCAAGCGATTTAATACTATATATTCTAGTTGTTTTGTATTAAATGTCTCTTTAAATGCGATAATATATAAGTACTTAATAAGCTTGTCAATTATTATTAATATCGAATTATATTATTCTCTAATTGTCAAGTTCGTCGATCTAGATAACTTGATAATAAAGTTTATCGTAATTTTATTTTATAACAGCTTAAATAATTTCTAATATTAGATTCCGTTATAGTTTGCATATATATTATATTTATTTTGCTAGCAACTAAAATATTGTTTAATATATATCTCGACAATTTATCTTATATTAAAAAACTAATAATGCTAGCGTAAAAGTTGAAGAGTTTTTATCACTTTTAAGTGCTTTTACAATAATTTATTATAATGCTCTTTTATATATTTATTGATTATATCGATAAATATTTAAAGTTTTCTCTTCTTAATTAAAAATTTTTCTAACTTGTCTTTAAGAATTTGTAATATTGCATTTAGCTTATACTTATTAATCGATAATAATTTATTTTAATTAATCTTGAGTATATTGTAATTAAACGATTTTTTCGTTTTTATATAATTACTTTGTTTGCTAAGTGCGTTTGCTTTGTTATTTTTCTTCTTTAATATATACAATATCTTGAATTTGTATTGTTCTAATCTTTTAGATTATTACACTTATCTTTTGTTAAGTTTCTTTATCGTAGTAAAGTGCAGCAAATTCTTATAATTTGTTAGAATTGTAAATTTAGATATTTTTTTTGTATACACTCTTTATATATCAAGAGATATTACTATTGCAAGTAGTTTCTTGTTATGAATATCGTAATTCTATTTTACTAGCGAAAGTTTTCTCGAATAGTATATTATAGAGTTTAATATATTTTTATATTGTTGATTAAAATGTGCATCGATAACTAAATTTAATATATCAATTTTTATTCGATTTAATTTTTTAGAATCAAATATCTTGAGTACTAATTTCTTCAAGCACTTTGTTTTCAAATTTTGAAATATTGTTTCTTCTTTGAATTCTTATTTTCAAGATATATCTTTTCTAGTTAGATTTGTTAATAATATTGATTATTCTAAAAAGCTTTTGATAAACTTCTTGTTGTATTAAACAAATTCTATAAAAACTTGTATATCTTTAATATTAATTAATGTTAATTATTCTTTAATTGTCTTGAGTTTGTTTAAATTTATTCGAATTTTATATTGTTCTACAACAAATTCTAGAAAATCGACTTTCTTGCAATAAAATTCGCATTTCTTTAATTTGAAACTTAAATCTCTTTTGTTTAGATATTTTAACATTTGAAAGATATATTGTATATATTTCTTCAATATTTTTGAGTATATTATAATGTTTGTTCAAATATGTTATAACAAATATATTTAAATATTGTCGCAATATATTATTGATTATTTTCTTATATATTGTCAAAACGTTCGTAAGCTTGAATAATAGAATCAAATATTCGTAGAGTTTATATTGTGTACAAAAAGTTATTTTTTACTCTTTTCTTATTTTTATTCGAATCTAATTGTACGCTTCTCGTAAATTCAATTTAATAAAATACTTTGCTTTAAATAGTCAATTTTAAAGCTTACTAATATTTGATAGTAAATAACAATTCTTAATTATTATATTGTTAAGCTTTTAATAATCGATATATAAACAAAGTTTGTCGTTCTTCTTAAGTGTAAAGAGAATCGAATATCTTGCTTGTAAATAAAAATTTTTGATAAATTCTTTCTTCTTGTTTTCTATCAAGTATTTTCGAAATATTGATAATTCTTTCTTCGATAAAGTATAAATAAATTCAAACGTAAATTTCTTGCTTAATTTAAATATAATTTCGTAATTTTACGATTAATATTTAAATAAAGTTTTTGTTTTTTTCTCTTCTTAAAACAAGTGCTCTTATTTGTTATATATTCGGAATATATGTTTTAACAATTTTCTCGCTTTGTTAAATATTTCAAGATTCTTCGAAGATTTGCAACTTTCTTTAATTACTTTTAATTTTATAACTTTGTTAACTTTTGTTAATATTTATTGAATCGAATTAACTATAATTGTTCTTATATAAGATTGCAAGTTCGTATCTTGCGATCGAATTTTAACTTAATCTTTTATTTATTATCGAATGTTGTTAATGCGTAAATTGAATATAAATTGCGTAATTATATCGCTTAAATCTAAGTATTTATATATTTTAATTAACTTTTAAATTGTGTTGTTTTAATCAAGATATTCTCAAAACAATATTGTAAATAGTTATTCTTATTATATTAAAGATTAGTTTTTTATAATATTACTAAATAACTATTGATAGTAATTTTGTCTCTTTATTTACTTTTTTATTCTTATTAAATAATAGATTTTTATTTACAATTACTAGATTGTAAATGTTAAACTTCTTCTAAGTAGAATATTCTTTTTGCTCAATAAAAGTTTTAATTATAAAATTATTTATTGCATTTTTTATTTTATTTTATAATTCTTACTCGATTCAACACCTATTATGGGTCTATGCGAGAGTCTATATACCACGCAGATGTTGCACGTACTTAACATCCCATCCACTTTACAATATCCCGTTTGCTTGACGAGCCGTATACTGTAACTGTTCATCACATAACATATTCCTCTTTCTGCTTGCTCTTTGCTTGATCTTCGTCTGTCTGAGCTCTGCTCGAACCCGACTGTGTTGCACTCAATACATGCCCCTTCTTCAATCCTTGCCCACGCACACGCACACCTAATCTTGCATACCCGGGGCATCGCGTTTGTACACCGCCCAAACAGCAAGATCTTTCCCCTCTTGTGCCACTCATACCACCAAGTTCACGATTCTCCCACACACTCGAGAAATTCCCGTTAGATTACTGCCCACACAGAAGACTCTTCGCTTCTGAGCTATCCATGCAGCAAACCGCTATAGATCCTTGTACACCTGGGGCATCGCGTTTGCACATTGCCCACGCGGCTAGACTCTCAACTCGGGGCATAGAAGAGGCATAGCTCCCACAGAAGCGGAATTTCGTGTCACCGTCTGTTGGGGGAGACAAAGCCCCTCATCGTCTGACCACGAATGCACAACATAATGTTGTGACCGCTCCCTATATGACAGAAGTCTTCAGTCCCCCACGTGTATTCCAATGGCGCGTAGATGACAAAAGTAGTACAGCTCTCTATAGCGCTTCCTGCATGTAGAAATAACTCAACAGCGCTAAATTCTCTGCATGCACCCAGTGGCACGTAGACAAAGAAGCTGTATGCTTGAGTCGTGAACCCCTCGTATGTAGAAGCAACGCAAGAGCGTCGAATCTTCTGCTTGCACTCGGCGACGCGTGGATGACAAAAGTTGCAAGCCCGTGTGTACGCGTGCGTATATGTGTATTCTTCTCCTTCTTCTATTCCCATGGGTTCCCGTACTCTTGAGAGGGAGCGTTCTCTCTCACGGGCCGCGCCCGTATGGCCGAAGATAGTGGGGAATGAATACTGTGTCGGTTGACTAACTAAAGCGTGATTCTCCGATAATACGTGTCTCACCACACGCGGTAATCCGAGTGGATTGATGTGTTGCCGTTGTTGCTGTTGTTGTTTCGATCGAGAGTGAAGAAGGCGATTTGTCGTTCGAGGCGCCGGCATCGACCGCGGCGCTCGCGTTCTTGATGTGAACTTGGTGAGGACATTTGGCTGTGCTGAATACTGCTTGCAAGCAAGCAGTACCAGCAGGTTCGTAGCCGGCACCTCGTACAGGCAGTCCTTCTCGCCGGCCTATTTATTGCATTAGAATCAATTATTGCGATAAATCGACGATTATTAATTTTAACTGATGTAATAAAACATCGTGCATGTATTGTTGAATTAAATTGTTGTTGTTGAGCTAACATATTATATTTCTCTAGTATGCTCTTTATCAAGAAATTTGAACTTTTTCTTGTTGTTGTTGTTCGACTTTTGCTTCGAGCTCTTTTCTTGCTCGAAACTTCTTTAGCCATTGTACTAATTAACGTACTAAAAACTTAAGTTTCTTAAAATATTAGTTAACTTCTTGTTTTTCAATCTTATAATACTAGCATATATTGTTGTAGCAAGCAATCTAGTTAAGTGCTATATATTTTCGAGTTTGCTTTAACTTTTTCTTCGTAATATTAATACTATTAAGTTGTCTATTAATTTTGTTGAGAATTTCTCTCTTTGTAATAACGTCGCTTTTTAGCGCTTTCTTGTATTTGTTTACAACTTGTCTTTTTTTCGATATGTTATCCAAAGCGTCGAGATATTTCGTAATATCTTTTAGATATTTATAAAAGTTCTTTTAGTTATATTTGTTATTCGAGTTTGTTGCTAAATTATAAGACATCAATATACTTAATTGTTTCGTTCGAGTAATTTTTTAAAATGCTTAATTAACTTTTTGCGTAGATACAAGTGTCTTACTTAATAATATTTTATTTAGAACTTTCTATAATTGATTTTGAATTTTCTATTAGATAATAGTTGTTGTTCGATCTAGTCTCTAGAGTGTTTGCTCTTATATCAACTTGTTTCTTAATATTGTTCTAGCTATCGAGTATTTCTCTCAATATAGTATTAATTTGTCGTGAAATTATCAAGTTCTTTAAACAATAATCTTGTGCGAAATAACTCGATTTGTTATACAAATAGCACGTTTTTAAATTTTTATTATCTTGCTTTTCTCTAGAGTTTTTCTCTTTGCGTTGCTAGATAGAGTTCAATTTTATTAATACAAGTTCTTGATAGTTTAGATTATTGTACTTTTAATTGTAAGAACAAGATTCTTCTTGTTAATATTTAATTGTTAATTTAAAGAAGATTTCAACTCTTTTTTTAAGTTAATCGAATTGTTTTTTTATAGCTCTTTCGTATATTTTATCGTCGAAATCGATTGTTATTTTAATAAGATCGAATATATTGCTAAAAGTTTGTTTATTACGTATAATCTTATTCTTAAGATTATTCTTAAGTTTTTGTCGAAATATTGTTATAAAAGCAATATTGTTTTATTCGATAAGATTAACATACTTCTAGAATCTAGCGACGTAGTTTATTGTTGAGATTTGTTAAGTAAAATGCTAAGTTATTCTTTTCGCGATTTGCTTTTCGTTCGACGTCTCGAAAATGTATCGAAATTCTCTCTTGAAGTTGTTGAAATTTATAAATATCTTTGAGATTTTTATTATTATCTCTTATATATTTGCGCAAGTCTAGCTTAAGTTAATGTTAAGCTCGTTTTTTTAAGAAAGATAAAAGCAAAAATTGTTCTTTGATGCATCGAAAAAGAGTAAAAAATAAAATAAATATTTATTTGCAATAGTTAGTTCTTCAAGTAGATACAATTTTTATAATAGATATTAAGCTTGTTAATTTTAATTTTGTTATTATAAGTGTTTGAAGTAAAAGTACATTAATCTAATACAAATATTCTTAAGAATATTTAAAGTATTATATTGCTACTTTCTAAAAATCTAGAAATATTAATATAAATTGATACTTGTATAGAAGAAATTTATAAACGTTTTTAGATAATATAAGCAATTACTTGATACAAAAATTGCAATTTGATATAGTAATAACAATAAATAAAAATTTATCTTAAGTTAAATACAATTTATAAAAGAGTTGTGTTCGTAAAATTTATATATTTAAGAGATTCTTTTTTACTTGTTATGTTCGCTTGTTAAGCATATCGAGTACAATTGTTTATCTTGCTCGTTTGTCGAGTATATCGAATATAATACTTGCGTTGTTCGTTTGTCGAGTATATTAAACATACAAGTATTTGTACTTAGTGCTATATGTTATTTCGTAGAATATATATTATATTGTAGCGAATTCGAGTCGTAATATATATATATAAAAGACACTATACAATTTAATAATATATTAAGTAGTTTTGATTCTAAATTCTAAGAGAGAGAAATTGTCTATATATTGATAAGTATATTGCTAGTCTCGATAACAGATATTTTTAAGTAATAATCTAATATTTTCTTGTTACTTGATTATATATATCTTTCTCTTTTTTAGTAATTGTTTTATAATTACTACAAAATAGAAATAATTAATACTTTTTTTATCTTTGAAAGATTGCATAAAGAACGTTAGTCTTTAAGAGTAAATTCTCTATTTCTTTTTAAATTTTAATTTGTATTTTTCTCAATATTATTTTATTTTAAGAGTCTCTTATAAAGTAACTTTTTAGTATTTATTAAATTATCGAAGAAATCAAAAGAATTATCTAGTTGTTGTCAATATTTTGTTAATTCTTGTTTCGAATTATATAGCGATTTTGAAAATAATTTTAACAACGATAATAATTAATCGATTCTCGAATTTGTTTTTCGAGACATTGTTGATAAAATAAAGAATTATCAATATTGTTGTTGCGTTTATGTTAATTTTTTTAACGCAAATAACAATTTCAATTCTTTCAAAAATATATTGATACTTGAATTACTAAATCTACTTTAATATTTTCGAATTTCGTTTTTTAAATATTGTGCTAAATTAAAACTTCTTGAAAACTTTCGTGCAAAATTCGTTTTAAATCTTGATAATATTATATCTTTTTTTTTGTTCGAACGAACAACAAGTAATTCAAAGTCTTGAGTTTTATTTTCGTATATATAATTAAAAGAATTTGTATTATAAAAAATATCAAGTTGATAAATTAGTATTCGTAAGTATTTTATAATTTTAACAAATATTTCTCAAAAATTTGTTTCAAGTACTTCTTGTTTTTTTTTTTTTTTTTTTTTTTTTGTTCGACAAACAAATATATAGTTTGTTTCGCATTCTTTTAATTAAATTTTAAGAGTTGATATTGTTCTTAAACAATTTTTGTAATTCGCAAGTTATTGTTAAAATATTTCAAGCAATACAATTTATAATTGTTTTCTCTAACCAGCGAGAAGAACTATCTGTACAAGATACTAATTGCAAATCTACTAATACTACTTGCTTGCAAGCAGTATTCAGCAAAGTCGAATGTTCTTATCAAGTTTATATCAAGAACGCGAGCGTTGTAATCGATGTTAGCGTCTTGAGCAACAAATTATCTTTCTCGATCTTCGATCAGAACAACAACAACAACAATAGCAACATATCAATCTACTTGAATTATCGCGTGTAATAAGACACGTATTATCGAAGAATTACGTCTTAGTCAATTGGCACAGTATTTATCTATCTACTATCTTCGATCATACGGGCGCGGTTCGTAAGAAAGAGCGCTCTCTTTCAAGAGTACAAGAACCTATAAGAATAGAAGAAGAAAAAGAATATATATATATATGTATGTATATACGAGCTTGCGACTTCTGTTATTTACGCGTCGCTAAATGCAAGCAAAGAACTTAACGCTCTTGCATTACTTCTATATACAAGAGATTTACAACTTAAGCATGCAGCTTCTTTATCTACGTGTTATTGAATATATACAAAAAATTTATTGCTATTAAGTTATTTTTATATGCAGAAAACACTATAGAGAGCTGTACTACTTTTGTTATTTATGCGCTATTAGAATACACGCGAAAGACTTGAGACTTTTGTTATATAGAGAGCGATTACAATATTGCGTTGTGCATTTGTAATTAGACAATAAAAGAGTTTTGTTCTTTCTTAACAGACAATAACACGAAATTCCGCTTCTGTAAAAACTATATCTCTTCTATATTTCAAGTTGAAAGTCTAGTCGCGTAAGCAGTGTGCAAACGCAATATTCCAAGAGTACAAGAAACTATAGCAATTTTGCTGCATATATAACTTAAAAGTAAAGAATCTCGCTGTGTAAACAATAATCTAACAAGATGTCTCGAGTATATATAAGAGTTATAAACTTGATTGTATAAGTAATATAAGAGAAAAGAGTTTTGCTGTTTAAACAATATACAAACGCAATATCTCGAATGCGCAAGATTAGATATGCGTGTGCGTAAACAAGAATTGAGAAATAGTTTGATATTAAATATTATATAGTTAAGTCGGACAGAGCTTAATAGACAGAGATCAAGTAATAGACTAAGCAGAAAAAGAGATATATTACTATAATAAACAGTTACAGTATACGGCTTGTAAAACAACAGAAGATAGAAAAAAGAATAGAATATTAAGTTTGTGCAATATCTGCGTAATATATAGACTCTCGCATAGATCTATAATAGATGTTGAATCGAGTAAGAATTATAAAAAAAAAAAAATTAAATTAAATTAAATTGTTTTCTCTATAACAAAAATTATAAAAAATTTTATAACAATTTTAAATCGATAGAGAATTTTCGTTAATAACAAATAAAAGGATATTATATTTCGATATATTGCGACAACGTTGATTTTTGTACTTATTCGTGAATTTTTCAACGTATTTTTATTAATTCGTATTGTTATATAATTCGAAAAAATCTTGTATTTGAGATTATATTTAATATTCAATTTATTGTAAAATATATACGATCTTGAAATTATTAGATTTTCGAGTTCGCATAACAATAATATACAATATAAATTTTTTTCTTTTTATTTTCTTGAGTAATATTTTAATTTTTTATTATTAAACTTAATTATTCTTGATTTATTGCAATTATTAGTTACTCTTTTATCTATAGATAAAAATCTTTTATCAAATATTTCTCGTAATACAAATTGTTTTGTTGTATTAATAACACAAATAATTGCAATTATTGCGAATTCTCGTATATTGTTTAAGCGATCGCAAGATTAGAATATTGTTTTGATTATTATTTATTTTGTTTTTTATAGATTAATAAATACAAAACTATCAAAAGCTTTTAATTATAATTATTGCAATATATTATATAAATACAATAAAATTTTAAATTAATTTGTATTATTATTTGCAATATAAAAAATAAACAACTTTGTAATTATTTTTCCGAATAATTTCGTTTTCGTTAATAATATATTATTATATTTAATTTGTCTTTTAATATAAATTAAAGAAATTTCTTTAATTTAAAAATTAAATACAACAAATATTGTTTTATTATATAAACTTTATGCTAATTTTATTCTAATATTTTATTATTTTCGAATACGTTTAATTAAATAATCGATTAATTAATATCAAAAAACAAAAATATTAACTTATTATCTTTGTAGAAATAATAACTCAAAATGTTTTCGAAAATAAATAATCGAAAACTTAAACGAAAATTTAAAGCATATTTCTTTACGAACATCGAAAAATTCTTATTTTAACGTTCTCGTTTTTAACTCGTTTTATACTTAGCAAAAATGCCAATTTTTTTCAATATATTATGCATATTACTAATTTAAAAAATAAAATTATATTATTCGATTTTTGTTTTTTTTTGATACAATCAAATTTATTAAAAAAAAATTTCAATAAATATTGTTAAACAATAATTGATTCGATATCGAAAATTTATATTAATTTCGATATATAAGCATTTTTGTTTATTATTATTATTGTTAACGAAAAAAAATAAAACAATTGTTTTAAGAAATCTTTAGTTAAATTGCTTTAACAATAATTAATTGCTTTATTATAACAATTATTTTTTGTTAATTTATAATAAATAACGACGATTATTTTTAATCTTTTGTTTTAAATTAAAGTACTTAACTTAAATACAATTTGTTTTCAACTTTTTGTTTATTATTCTTGAATTTTGATTATAATTTTACTTTCGACTTTTTTGATATAAATATCTTCGATTGCTTTATTTTCTCTTGCTTAAATTATTACTTTTTTTGATTATTTTGCGTAGAAAATAACTCGATCTAAATTCGTATTTTTCTCTCTTGTTTCAACTTTTTCAAAGAAATCGTTATTTATTTTTGTTCGCGAGAATAATTCTTTATTCTTATTTTTAACAATTCTTTCGTTGTTGAAACAATCGCATTGATATATATTTTATTGTATATTTTATCGTAATTATCAATTATATGCTCAATTTCTTGTTTGAAAAATAATGTTCGATATTTTAATCGATGTTACATTGTTTTATTTAATATATTCAAAATTCTTTTTATATCTTTTCTTGTCTTAATTAATTTTAATATAGTTTCAATTATAATTTAACTTTTTCTTTTTACGAATATATCGATTATTTGTGAAAATCAAAACTTTCGTAATTGAGCAATATTGTTCAATCTTTTTATTGTTTAATTTTTTTCAATTGAAATTACTAATATTTATATTTTGTTTCAAAGAGAGTTTTTTGTTAATACTTGTTTGTCGTTTTTAATTATTAACTATTAATTTCGAATTTAATTATAAATTATGTTTAATGTTTTCAATATTATATCTCTAATATTCTTTAAACGTTCTCGTTATTCTTGATTTATAATTTTGTTATATTATATTATTAAATTAGTTATTCGTCTATATTCAATTCTTTTTATTGTTAGACTTGTTCTTGTATATCAAATAATAATTTTTTTTAATTTCAACTAAGATTTCTTTTATTGCGTTTGACGTTGCGAAATAATAAATAATTGTTGCAACAATTGTTATTATATTTAATTTTAAAATATAGCAAATAATTATACAACACTTTAATTACGTAAAAAATAAAGAGAAATTAACAAATTTTGATTCGTTGCTTTTGAAAAAATAAATATAAATATTCGTAATTATTACTTTTTAATTGACGTAAATAACTTTTCAATTAAATCTTAATTGTCGACAAGTAATTGAGAACTTTCTTTAACAAATAGTTGTTTTCGTTTTGTTTCTTTTAATTAACAATTTCGATTTATTGTAATATTTAATGTAAATAATATTTAATAATTTTGTACAAAAAATAAAATAAAGTTATGCAAGTATTTAAAATATTGTTCAAGTTATACAACAAATTATAATAATAAAAATGTTAATTTCGAATATTTAACAATTTTAAAGAAGTAAGTATAAATAAATTTATTTATAGATTTTTTGTCGTCTTTTGTAATATTTATTTCGATTGTTATAACAAGAAACAATATAAAATACATTTCTATATTAATTTGTAAACGAAAAGAAATTTTATATAACTTGCTTATAAAATTATCTTATTTATTCGAAATAAATTTATTTGTAAAAAATAATTTCTATCTAGTTGATATAGATAAAATTGTCTTTAATATTATTAAACTTTCGAATTGTAACTCGCTATTGTTAGATTAAACTATTTTTTCGATTGTTAATTTCAATTAATTATTACAATCGAGTAAATACTAATTATTGCTCGCTCGTTTTAATTGATTAAAATTATCGATATTCGAATTTCTTTTTTTTTTCGATTTTTCACTTTCTCTCTCTATAAATGTTTTAAATAGTAATACTCTTATAAATGTATTTAAATCGCTTGTATATAAATCTTTCGTAATATTAGCAAATTGAGATATATTTGTAATAAATTTAAATCTAATGTAAATTAAATTTTTTTTCTTCTTAAAGAAAAATTTACACTTTTGTATAATTATAATAATCAAAATTTGACAATAACAATATTATAATTGCTATTAATTTTTTGTTATTACTTAAATCGAGAAACTTCTTTATTTTCTTCTTCAAAGATTCTTTTTTTTTTTTTTTTTTTTTTTTTTTTCTTACTCGATTCAACATCTATAATAAGTCTATGCGAGATTCTATAAGTTATTTAAGACACTGCGTATACGCAGCGTCTTCTTTCTTCGTTTTAAGCTTTGTATCTTGTACTATCTACTGTAAATGCTTCCGATATAAGAACTCTATAAACTTATAATCTCGCTATCTATTTGTCTTCTTTTTCTCCGGAATTTCCGTGATTTGAAATTGATTCAGCAGATCTGTTAAGAGTATTATTCTTAATATCGCTATTGTCGCGCTTGCAGTTCCAAGTAGCTTTTTTATATCGATAGTATTTTTCTTTTGCTATATAATCTTTTGTTTCTTCTTCTATCTAGAATATATTAGCAATATGTGTTTTATCGACATGCAATCTATGTCGCATTTGTACGTCGTTGTAACAATGTCGAACACTTGTCTCTTGTGCAGAAACTGATTGAAGTCGATCTTGCTTGTGCGTAGCTGTATTAGCAGCGCACTATATAATTTTACATATCTGTTATATAGTTGCATATGTCGACGCGTTATCTCTGATGCCAGATTTCTATAGTGTGCGACGTTTATACTCTCTCTTTAGATCTTTCTTTGTGCTTATCGAACTTACTTCTGTATAAGCACTAATTGTGCTATCACTTTACATCTTCGGCGTTCCGGTAACAGAAAAGATATAGCGTATATATTATCGGTTACTCTGTCTGCAGTTTTATTGTCAGACACTTCTTTATATTCTGCTATTCAATATAATTGAAGTTCAGCTCTGCGACGTCTGATATTCTTATACGCGACTTATATCTGTCGAAGATATATCTAATCTGTTATTGATTTTATTGTCTCTACTGTCTTTAGAGAGATCTAACTATTACTATATATCTTATATATATTGTCTTAATAGCTTTGATTTGTTATTGCGATGTCGACAAGATGTTCTGTATTAGTAATTAGATCTTCTAGTTCTTTATAATAAGTAATTGTCAAAGTTAATCTCTTAATTTTTTTCTTTTTTCTCAATTAATTTCTACTGTAACTGCTGTAACGTTGTCTCTATTATTGCTGCTATCTAAATAGATTCTTTGTAACGACGCGAAGCTGTCGATGTCGTGCTGTACTATAGATATTTTCTTGTTAATAGCTATTATTACTCTTGGCGATTCTATTTAGAAAGAGAATATATATAGTTGACTCCGCTTTATACTTGCTTTCTTTAGCGTTTTTGTTATCTATTTCTGTTTCAGCTGGAGAGAGATTCTGCGCAGCTTTGATTTTCGATCTTTTTTTGAAATCAGATTATTGCAAATCTGTTATATTGCTGTCTCGATAACTGCGCTCGACGTGCGTAACTCTATATCAGTTATCAATCTTTGTATCAGCTTGCACAAATAAATATCTATCGATACTGAATTGATTTTTATCTGTAAATCTCAGTTGACGTTGTCTTATATATTTCGGTAACTTGTCTTAGTATTTTTTCTTGTATAGATCTGAGTTTTGCGTTCAGATCTTTTCTGTAATTCTTTACTTTTTCCGATATATACTACACGACAGCTCTGTAACTGAGCACAGATCAAATTATTACAAAATATATATATTTTTCTGTCGCTATCGATAGATTTTAGATAGAGTCGATAATTGTCTGCAATATTTTCTATCTAATTATTAATTTCGTCTTGATATAATATATATAGAATATTTATTGCAGCTTGAAATTCAGTTAAATTTCTAGTACTCTATTATCTGTTTTCGGACTTATCTGATACTCTGTCAGCGTTATATTAGTATTTATATCGAATTACTTGAAAATTCTCGAAAAGTAAATTAATTTATATTTCAGCTCTAAGACTTTAGTACTGTGCGTTTGTAACTATTGTTTATATTTATTGTATAATTTGTTCAGAACTCTGCAATTATATTTCGTTAACTTATTATAAATTAGAATATTAATATTATTGACAAATTCTGTAGAACTGATTCTTAACTTAATATTATTGTATATCTCTAACAGATCAACGTTGTAGAAGAGATAAAGTATTGATAATAATAGAGAGTTCTGCAATATATCGATATTTATCTTTTATTCTACTGTTATATAGTCGGCGACTGTAATTATAGTATGTCGATTTTTCAAGAAGTTCTTTACAAATTCTAGAAGCAACTTGAATATTTTTCTCGTTCTTATATTGTGCAGTAGTCTGCTGTACATTATATTGTCGAATACGTTTTTACTGTTCAAACTTAATAGAGATGCTACTCTTTTTCTTGTATCGCTTTATATTGTATATATTTTTTCAGTAATAAGCTGCAAAGCAGTATCTGTTAATCTATACTTACAAGTTTCTATCTAAATATTCGATATTATATTGTATATTTCGATAATATAGTGTAGATGTTTCGATACAATCGATTTTAATATTTTATTCAGAATATTAAGCAACGCAATCAATCTGTAGATTTTCGTGTTAAAATAGTTCTTCTTTCCGAATTTTCGTAATACTATAGTAGTCGCGCTTTTAAATTGAGTTGATTGTATATTTTCTCGAAAATATCTTTCGAATAGTAAATATATTTGCTCCGATGCGTTGTCGATAAGTCTGCGTATTATTCTATTTGTATAGTTTATTTGTTCAGAAATCTTGTCTGATGTTATCTTGTATATAATTTTTCTGATTTCGCGATATATTAGAGAGAATTTGTTGTTTACTAATAATAAATATTCAAAGCTCTCTGTGTTCTGCATAGAGATCTCGGAAAATAATAAAAAGTAAGTCTGAAATATTATTTTTGTCTTCTTCTGCGCTGTTGTAACAACATTAATGCGTCTCTGTTAAGCAAAAAAGAAAATTGTTGACTGTATTAGTATTTTCGCGATAGCATTTCTTGTCTACTTTACAATCTTAAAAAGTTGTTTAAAGAACTGCTTAAAGTCTTTTATAGTTTTACAATAGTTTTCTCTCTTTTGCTTTCTGATAATTTTTTCTTTTTGATTATATATCTTTACGTACTTTGTCCAGTTATTGATAGTGCAACAGCTTCTTCTTATTTGTTATACTCTCTTGACTGTCTTTGTACATTCTTTTGTCTATTCTGTTTTAGTTATCTCTTATTAACGACAAGTTCTCTATTTTCTTATTAATTTTATATTTTATTAGTCGATTTGTAATATTGTCTGTCGCAAATACTAGATCTATAGTTGTCTGAAAATCTTGATAGTTCCGCGTAATTGTCTTCCGTAACAGCGTCAGTACGATGTCGGCTTCGGTTATTATGTTAATTAATTTGTTTGATAATAGATAATGTCTCGAGTAGAATAGTCTTCTCTATATAGAATAATACAGATTAAATTCTTCTACTAGAACGCACTCGCTACGTATCTGCAGCGCTGTCTCGATAGCTGAAAGATTTCTTTTATTGTAAATCGATCTGTAATTTCTAGAAGATAGATTATATATCTTATAGATATATATTGTTTCGTAAATTATTTGTTCTTTATCAGCTTTAGTTTGCAGTATAATAGTGTCTACGTCTTTGAAATACTATATTAAGTATTAAGTGTTACTGTCGATCTTCTTGTTAATATAAAAGCAGATTCTATCTCTATTGTTCTCCAGCGTAAAGTCAGCGCTTGCAGAGCAATATATTTTGGAATTTTTGTTAAAATATTATAGTTCTTGAATTACTAAGATGTTGTAATCTCTTATACTCTTCTTGTATAACAGTATTATTATTATCTTGTTTCTGGACTTGTAAATATTATACTGCAGTATTCGAAGTTTTTTTTGTTAAGACATTAAAGTTCTTTCTCAAATTCTGTTTATATTCTATAAGATATTTGCAATATATTAATATTATTTATCGAACTCTCTGTTAATAATTATATTGATACAAATAAGTATAAGACTGTCTTATCTAATCTCGACTTTTTGACTAGACGATTCAAAGTAGTATTTTCTTGTATTATAACAATATTCAGTGCGTAACTGATATTCGATAAATATTCTAGCTTTCTTTTCAAGCTGTTGTCAATTAAAGACTTTAGATTTGTAAATATATCTATCTATATTGCAAACACTGTTGCTCTCGATATACTATTACAGTATATCGCGTAATATATTGATCTAAATTTTGTAATTCTCTTGATTTTTTTCTTCTTGATCTGTTGTTTATAATATTGATAATCGAAGATTCTGTATATATCTCGACACGTTCCGCACTTTTATATATTCTGAATCTGCTTGTGCGAACAGTACTCTGAGTGATAGTTCTGCGCGCAGTAGATATATTTCTGACTGTTTTTATATTTGTACATCTTGTAGTTGTAATCTTGACATTTCAAGTATTGTTAGATTCTGTATCCCGGGTCGTAGAACTATGTAATCTTGATATTCAATTCGTAATATAGTACTAGGAAACTATTATTACATCTACACCCATTGCGCACTACGCAAAGGACTGGGGAGCTATATAAACTAGAAAGTGATTTGCACTTAATCAACAAGTACTATTCCAAAATTTCTAAGCTTTAATACTTAGTATACCATCTCTCCGACATAATAAGTGTCTTAATTCTTCTTTTTATACTTTACACTAGATTATGCAAGTAGTACTTATCTAACGTCTCCCATGCCTTATATAGTGCATCAAATAAGATCTTCTTGATCTTATCCTCGCCGCCAGGCACGTCGTTTATGTGAGGGCTGACTTTATAGACGTGTTCTTTGAGAAGAAATCAAAGATACTCAATTGGGTTCATATCTGGACTGTAGGGGGGCCATTCCATAACGTTTATGCTGTTTTCGTGAAATCACAGCGCCACCGCTTTAGCTGTATGTATGGGGGCGTTATCCTGCATAAATATGAGGTCTAGTTGGTAGATTCCAGGAAGGTTATCGTCGAGTACGTGGATGTAGAATCGTGCGGAGTAGCTATTCTTTTTTGACTCAAAATTACGCTCTAAAGCGTAGAGATTTGATTGCTCTGACTCCCAAAAACAAGCCCACATCATAATGCTAAAGTCGTGACCTTTTTTGTATGGTTGGATTATGTTGTTATCCCACTTTTGAGCAGGTGTATGAAAACACTATTTATATCGTCTGCCGGTGCCTCTTTCAACGGAACATTCGTCGCTCTATATAACTTTTGCCCACTTGTCAAAATCCCAGTCTTCGTGGGCCAATACTCATGCATAGCGATTGTCCGCCATCTCAGACGTTAATAGAGGCCTTTTTTTGCATATCCAATTGGTGATACCCTTCTCTTTTAGTAGACGATAGACGGTTTTGGCGGAAACGTCGATTCCCGTCTTTGCAAGAAGATTTTTGTAGATAATCTTTGGATCTAAACGCACAATTCTGATAACATGTCGTTTATTACGTAGTGAAAGCTTTTTAGGACGTCCTGAACAAGATTTTGATTGATCGTGGCGTTGCCAGACGGCGGCATTGCAAATGCCTCGAACTGTGCTTTCCGGGATCCCATAAAGACGTTGAACTTTCGACAGCGTCAAACCACCACTAATTGCTCCATGGATTAACCCTCTTTGGTAGGAAGTATATTCATGCTTATGAACGCGATTTGAAGAAATTGGACCTAATGGACTGCGGATCATGATGTGGTAGTTGAAGAAAGTAGGTGGTCTGGGGGGGAATTTGAATGCGCGACGCGAATTTCCGCGTTTTCGCGAAAACTTTTGTCCGGGTACTGTATATATTCTTGTTAATCAATCTGTTTGCTATCTTAGCGCTGACTACGCGGGCAATCAATAACGCGTATTTCTTCTTGTAGCTGTTCTTGATAAGCCATTCTATCTTGTTTATAGTAATTCCCGGATATATACACTTGTTGGTCTTGGTTAATATCTTTGTTCCGTCTTTCTTTATGTTTTTGGATATCTTTTCTACTCTGACTTCGTATATTACTACGCCGTAGCTGGTCCCGCGTAGACTTGCGTTTGATAATATCTCTTTTGTCCAAAAGTTGTTTTTCTTCAGTGTTTTTTTGCTTTTTTTTGTTCTGACTCTGAATATAACGAGACCGGAGCGTCTTTTAATCGCAATAATATTCTTGTGCGCCAATAGTATTGTTTCAGTGTCTATCTCTTGTGTTTGTCCGATTATATTACATGTTGTTGCAGTTATAATTCTCTTTATCTCTTCTTTGTTCTTGATATAGACTCTTATCTCAAACTCTTCGCGGACATTTCGTGTTAACAACGTTGTATCGACGTTCTTGTTGGAAGGATTTCGAGCTAACAATAGTAGTTTTTTGCTGATTATTTTGATTCAGCTGTTCACTTATCTCTTGTCTGGTACGGGCTTTTTCTCTAGTCTGCCGACTATCTTTTTCAGTCTTATTAGCTGCTTCTCGATGCGCTGATTGTTCGCCGATAGAACAACATATTGACGCGTAAGTATTTTCAGCATTTTTATCAGTTTCTTCAGCTCTTTCCAAGAGATCGATTTCTTAATTAACTGTCTATTGAATTTATAAAGCACACACAGCTTGTTCAATTTCTTCTGCATATTATCTGTCTTAATTAAATTTCTTTGCGAGAATGCGAAGTTTACATCTTGTCTATCTGTTGATATCGCGTCGACAATATCTATAGTCTGATCTTAACAACTAGAATAGAACGCAGATATTATATCAATAGTTCTTTCTGTCTCTTAATAAATAATAAATAGTATAATAATTTAATGGTTCCGAGCTTTTGAAATCAACAAAAATATAATAATAATAAAAATCGCTATTCAAAAAAAAATTATTTTTTTATTTTCGTTGTTTGACTTCGTAAAAATAAAAATAATAAAATTCTTTTTATATATCTTTCCAAACAATTTCTCGAATAAATATTTTTTATTGTTATCTTGTTTATTTTCTCAAAAATATAAAACTTTTTAATGTTGTTAACTTGTCTTATCTTAAAGAATCTCAATTATTGAAAAAATAATTTTATGTTATATTTTTTGTTTAATTTGATATTATACAATAAAATCGAATTTTTGTTTTGAAATAAATGCGTTCGCAATTGATAAATATTATTAAAAGAGTTCTTATTCTTCTCTCGCAAACGTTGAAAATATAAAGAGATTTCGAAAACATTTTTGTTTTGTTTTTTCAATTGTCTTGCTCGCAACGCTAGCAATTCTTTAACTGTTTAAGTTTTCTTTCAATTTATAATATATCAAATAAAATATTTTATTTCAATAAACAATACAATTTTGTATTCGAATTTAAGTCGAAATAATATATCTTTTGTAAATTTTCGAATTATTATTTTATTAATTTACAATATAAAATGTAAATAATATAATTAATTAGTAGAAACTCTTTTAATTAATTCGGAAAAAATATTAATAATAAAACAATAATTTTTTTTTATTATTTCGTTAATTTATAAATAATACGCGAAAATAATTATTTTCGTAATATTATATTTTTGTAAAAATTCGATAATAATATTCGTTTTGTTTTTAAATTCTTTGTTTATAACTATTTTTTTAATATATTTATAACAACAAAAAATATATTTTTAGAGAAATTTTATTATAAAAGACGTTTTAAAATTAGCAATTGCTTTAATTTTTATTTATTCGATAAAATTGTTACAAATTATTATTAATTTAACTTTAACAAATATTTTAACAATTAATATATAAATACAATTAATCGTAATTTTCTTTTACAAATTCGAGAAATAAATTAAGTATAAAACTTTTTTTTATTTATTAAAAACTTTTTGTTAATATTTGTTATAATTAATAACGTATTTTTTGCAAAAATTTTAGAGATTTAATTATTAATATCAATTAACAATACAGCAATATATATTCTTTTTATATCTATAATTGTTCTTGTTATACAAACTCTTTATAATATAATTTCTATTTTTAATTTAATTTATTACTTATTGCAAAAATATATTCTTATTTGTTTTTCAAAATAAATATTTATCTTTTATCAAAAAATACAACGCATAATTCTTGAACTTGCAAAATTTCTTCGAACTTATATTAAATTGTTGCAATACAATCAAATATTTAACAATTTATTTCGATTTTTCGAAATAGTTTTCTTTAAGAATTTTTGCATTTTTTTTTCCGAATATAACAACTTTTATCAAACAAATACAAATGCAATTCAATTAATTTTTTTTTTATTCTTTTTTTAATTCTTACTCGATTCAATATCTATTATAGATCTATGCGAGAAACTATATATTACGCGAATGTCGCACGTACTCGATATTCTATCCGTTTTACAATTTTCTACTGCTGTATAAACCGCATACTGTAACTGTTTACTATAGTAATATATCTTTTTTCTATTTTGTCTGTTAATTGATTCTCGTCTGTTAAGCTCTGTTCGACTCAACTATATAATATTCAATATTAAATTATTTCTTAATTCTTGTCCACGCACACGCATATCTAATCTTGTATATCTGGGATATTGCGTTTGTGCACTGTTTAAACAGCAAGATTTTTCTCTTTTGTGTTATCTATACAATTCAGTTTACAACTTTTACTTACGCTTAAGATATTACGTTTGCATACTGCTTACATAGCAAGACTTCTTGCTCTTAAGCTACTTATGCAGCAGAATTGTTATAGCTTACAATATTCTTGGAGTATTGCGTTTGCACATTGTTTACATAGTTAGACTCTCAACTTGGGACATAGAAGAGATATAGCTTTCACAGAAGCGGAATTTCGTGTTATTGTTTATTAAGAAAGACAAAGTCTCTTATTGTCTGATTACGAATACACAATATAGCGTTACAATCGCTTTCTATATAACAGGAATCTCGAGTTCCTTATATATATTTCAATAGCGCGTGAATAACAGAAGCAATATTGTTCTCTATAGTGCTTTCTGCATATAGAAGTAGTTTAACAGCGCTAAATTCTCTGTATGCATTCAATAACGCGTAAATAACAAAAATCGTGTACTTAAGTTGTAAATCTCTTGTATACAGAAGTAATGCAAAAATGTTAAGTCTTCTGTTTTTATTTAGTGATACGTAGATAATAGAAGTTGCAAGCCCGTGTATAGATATGCATATATATATATTTTTCTTCTTCTTCTATTTCTATAAGTTCTTGTACTCTTGAGAGAAAGCGCTCTCTTTTACAGATCGCGCCCGTATAATTAAAGATAATAGATAGATAGATACTATGTCGATTGACTAAGATATAATTCTTTAATAATATATGTTTTATTACACGCGATAATTCAAGTGAATTAATATATTGTTGTTGTTATTGTTAGCATTAATATTGTTTTTTATTCTCTTAAACTTAAGTTAATAATTAAAATTATTATATTAATTAAAATTGAATAATTTAAAGTTTGTATAATCGATATATTTATTAAAACAATTTTTAATTAATTTATAATTTTTTATAATTTTAAATTTTAAATAAAAATATATTTTATTTTAAATAATCAATATATTGATTTAACAACAATAACGAACTTAAATATTTAAATTCAATAATAAATATCTATTTTAATAAAAGTTTAAACTTTCAAAATATTTTTGTACAAAAATTCTTTTATTATTTTAATAATCTTAATATTATCGAGCGATTGTTTGTTAAAATTGCACATAAATTCGATTATCTTAATATTTAATTTGCAAAATTGAAATTTTTTATCGAAAATAATATATTTAATTAATTCAGAATTAACGAGAATTGCATTTAATTATTAAATATATTTTAAAATAAACAATCTAATCTCGAGAATAACTTTTTTGTTGTTATAATTGATTTTTGCTTTTTTTACGTCGATATTATTAACAAACAAAACACACTTATTTAACAAGTTTTTAAGAATTCTTGTTATTACTTTAATAAATTGAATAATCAAGTTAATAACTTCTTAAGACAATCGCGTTTATTTAAGCAATTTAAGCGAAATTATAAACGCAATTAAATTACAATTTTTTATAATAAAACTTGTTTAATTGTATTTTAAAAAGAAATTAATCAATAACGCAATTATTATTTCGATAAATTTTTCGACAAATTCTTCGATATTAAAAAATATATTTGTATTTCGTACAATTATTTCGTTGATTTTTATAACGATATTGATTATACAATATATATATATATATATTTTTTTGTTTATTAAAAATTACGAATTTTTATAAAATTTATAATAATATTCAAGCAACTTAATTTGCAATCGCTTTTTTAATATCTTGATTATTATAAAATTCAATACTTTTGAAATCGAAAATCTTGAAACTTGTTACGTTTTGTATTTTTTAATTCAAATTTTTTAATCGAAAACAACTTTTGTCTTTATTTTGTCACTTTCGAATTTTTTTCAAATTAGAATTGCTTCGCGATTGAACAATATAATAATCAAAAATTCTCTTTTTTACGACAACAATTTCGATTTAATAATAAATTTTTGAATACGTTTCTCGATTAAACGAAAATCTTATTCAATATCGAAAAACTTGAACGTAAAAAAAAAGTTGTATCTTTCGTTTAGTTTTTTTCACGAATTTTTCGTAATTAAGAATTTTAATATCTCTTTTTAATTAAGATATTCTTTAAACGTTGAATTATTAAATTTGTTAATATTTATTAAATTGATTTTTTGAATTTTTCGTTTGTATATTGTATTTATACGAACGAATAAATGCGAAGAGATATATGATTATTGCAATATATCGAATTTGCGCAATAATCAAATCGTGAAAATTTCTTTTATAATATATAATCGAAATATTCGAATTATAAACAATTTTAAAGAAGTTTAAAATATTGTGTCGAATCGAGATTTTGTTAAGCAATCAACTACAATAAACAAGCAAAGACTAGTATTGCTTAATTTTCTAATTAATCAAAATAACTTTGAATTTCTCTTTCGCTTTTATTATGCGATAAAATTACTTTAAAAGTCTTGATTTTCGTCTTTCGAGATTTCTTGTAATTAACTTCGTAAAGTCGAATAATTGTATTAATCAAACAATTATTTAATAATTGAAAAATTTCTCAAAAAATACAACATTCTTATTTTTGTTATTTGAATAATCGACAAATATTCTCAAAATATTAATTTGTTTCGATTCGTTCGCAAAATAAATAATTAATTCAAAAAAATTTTAATTATGTTAATAAAGTTTATGCGAACATTTTTCTAAAACAATTAATTTAGCAAAATCTTATAATTCGAACAAAAAACAACGAATTTAAATGTGTGCATTACAATATTGTTAACAAATATTTTTGCATTTTTTATTATTTTTTCGAATCGAGCACAAATTTTAGTAATTTCGATTAAAAAGATAAAAACTCTTTAACGAATAATTAAACTTGTTTTATTTATTAAGAACTTATTAATGCAATTAATTTAAAATCGCTATTAATTTTAATTTTAATTTTAATATTTTCTATGCATATTTAAGCAATAAAACAAGCGATCAAATAGAGAGTTCTTAACGAATGCACTTTCGCAATTATATTTTCAAAATAAATAATTTTAATTAATTCGACATCAATCGAGTTTACAATAATAATTGTTTTTTTCCCTTTTTTTGTAAAAACTCGTAACTTTCTTTTTGTTACAATATTCTCAAATTTCTTATTTAAAAAAAACAAAAAAAAATTCAAATAAAAATAAAGATTGAGAAAATTTATCAATTTTATTCTTATTTTGAATATTAAAATGCTTGGAATTAAAATTTTCGAATTTGTTTGTTTTCAAACAACTTGTATTATTCTTTTTGAATATTTCGTATATTAAATATAATTTACAAGCGTATTTTAATTTTTCGCAAACTTTAATTTTTAATATTTAACAATTTTTAAGTTTGAGTTTATTATCGAAAAATTATTTTTTATCGTAATATTTTTTATTACATACATTAATTTATTCGAGATTTTTGCTATTTCGAAATAATTATTTAATCGATTGTTCTTTGTTTTCGAAAGCTCTTCTTTTTTCTTAATTTTTTATCTTATTATTTTGATTGATTATTTTAAAATAAATTTTCAAAGCGTTTGTTATCTAAAAAAAATTCTATTCGAACAAACTTTTTTTATTTCTATTATCGTTTAATCGCATATATTATTCTTTTTATTTTTCGAAAAAAAATTTGTATTAAATTGCACAATTACAATTTTAAAAATTGTATTTTTAATATAATTTTGCGATCTTTATTAAAGACAAAACTTTATTATTTTTATTTTTATTTTTGTTTTATTTAACAATAATTTTATTTTTTCGTTTTCGAAATTGTTCAAATTATAATAAATGCGATTACTTTTATTTAAATGCACTTTTTTTATTAATTTGCAACGTTATCAATTTTGAACATTATTATTATTTATGTTCGTCGTAATAAAACAAATATTTATTGAGATCTAATTGAAACTAATTGTATTTAATAATTAAAATAAATTCTTAAGTAACAATCACAATTTTTTAAAATTAAATTTGCATTGTTATTTGAGTTTAAAAAAAAAGAAATATACAATATTATTGATGTTTGAATTAACAAGACTTGTTAAATTATTTGATAAATCTTATTTTCGATTATATTTCGCGCATTGTTAATTTTGAGATTTTTAAACATTTTAATCAAAGTATTTAAAGTTTTGTTATTATTAAGTTTGTTGACGATAATAAAAATCAACAACGAAAAAAAAAAAGATAATTTCGAAAGTTATTATTTTTTTTATCAATTTTTGTTTCTTGTTTATTATATTTATCAACTTGTTTATATTGATATTTGTTGTTCGTTAAATTATCAAGTTGTTATTTATTTTTATTTCTTGCATAATAATATATTTTCGATTATTTTTACTATTGTTGAATACAAGAAATCAAATTTTAAAATTGTTGCGTTATTCGAATTAATTGCATATTTGCGCATTATCTTTATACAAATATCGCAAAAAAAAAAATTTCAAGTATCAAAAAAATTTAATATATTTATTTATTTAATCGATTTTAAAAAAAATCGAAAATATTGTTTTGAATTAACAATTATATTCGCGAATATTATTTGATTTCTTTTTTAAAACTCTTTTTAAAGATTTCAAAAAAAAAACAAAAATTGATTTTCTAATTAACGTTTTTATCTTTATATTTCTTTTTTAACTTTTTTATTAAATTATTTTAATTATTCTTTTAATAAATATTCGTAAACTCAATAAATTTCTTTATTAACTTGTTATAATAACGAGACAATTTGTCGATTTTGTGTAAGATAAAAAATTTGTAATCGATATAAAGATTTGAAAACTTTTTTGGAAAATCGATAATATTAAAATTATCGAAGTGCGATGTTTCGATTGTTTTTGCAATAAATATAAAAATTCAATAATATTTAAAAACGTTCGATTTATATATAACAAAAATATTTAAAATCGAAATAATATTGTTAGCAATTGAAAATTCTTGTAATAAATAAATGCGCTTGCGATTCGCTAGCGTATTAAGATATAAAAGACGTAAAATATAATAGATTTGTATTACTATATCTCAATTATACAAGAACAAGTAGTAGTAAGACTAATTGTTAAAAAACAACAAAGAACGAGTTTTCTCTTTATTTAATATTTGTTATAGTGTGTAAACTTGCTTTTTGCAATCTAATTAAAAAGAAAGTTGTAATCTCTTGAATTATTCAAGTTATTCGAAAGTTATATATTTTGTCAAATTTCAAAACGTTAATATATCGATAATACTATAATTTTACAATTGTTTTCTCTTTTAGAGCATTAATCTTTATCAATAATATTAGAAGTTATATTAGTCTTATTCGAGACGAATGCGCTTGCTAAGCGTTAACGTCGCAAAAACTCGTTAAAAAAAAATTCAAATTTTCTTTAAGAATTGGGAAAGAAAGAATTTCTTGTTTAATAAAAATTAATCTTTTTATAATTCAATTTAGTTTGTAAAATAATGTAATAATAATTGCAATAATTTATAATATATTATAATTTTATTTGTTATTGTTGTTAAAATTCAAAATAAAGAATTTAAATAAAATCAATGTTGCGCAAGCATTAAATAAATTATAAATATTAATATTGTTATTTTACTTTTCTTTCTTTCTTTCTTAACTTCAATTATATATTTAAGTAGATTTTAAATAACGTGCGTCAATAACGCAATAACTAATATTGTAAATAGAATTTATACAAATTTAACAATGTTAATGTCAAATTTCGCTTTTGAAAAATCGAAAAATTAAAAAAGTAAGCAATTCGTTATTTTCGTATTTTCGAAAATTAACAAATTATAATTTGTTAAGATCTTTTATGCATAACTTGCGTAAACAAACGTATATATATTCGTAAAAAGAGTAATATTTACGTTTTTTACAAAGTTAATTATTACGAATCGAATTGTTGTTATGCGATATGTTTTGATTTCGCTTGCGATGCGTCAAATATTAATATTTTCTAATTTATTGAACATTTTCGCAATCGAATAAAATTTCTCGTAATAAAGCAATATGAGTCGCTCGAATTAAGGAAGTCTATTTTCATTATAATAAAAATGTGCGATAAAGTGTAATTTGCGACATGATGAGTTGACGATGCGATGCAAGATTTACTTTATTAACGACGAATCGAATTTAATTTTGTATCTAGCCGCCCGGCCATCCACAGCAACGTTCGCTATGCCTCCACCCCACCACCAGCTTACAGCGCCACAACCCCCAGGGATGCCGAACCTACGGCCTTCTTATCCACCGCCACCCCGCGCTCCACCGCAATCGAAGACACCGACTTCTCCTTCCTTTCCATCTTCGACACCGTCTTCCTTATCGACGACTCCGGCAGCATGTCCGGTCGCTCATAGCGCGAGACGCGCGAAGTCCTCAAGACCATCACGCCCACCTGCACCGCCCACGACGCCGACGGCATCGACATCTACTTCTTGCTTCTTGAACGAGCGCGACAACGTCGAGTACAGGAACGTGACGACGCCCGCGGACGTCGAGGCCATCTTCAACAACGTGACGCCGAGGGGCGGAACACCCACCGGCGGCCGCTTACACGCCATTCCAGGCCATGAAGATGCTGGAGGATTTGGATGATTCGCTAGGCAAGAACAGCGTGAATGCGGGGGAGAAGATCCGAGATACGGTGGACATAATGTCCTGGGTCGGCAAGACTGGTATAGGCCTGAACGGCGAGGGGGTGCTGAAGTGTGTGCTTGGGGCGGTGGTCCGGAGGCATGATAATGCGGAGGGATCCAGCTCAAGGCTGAGACCTGGTCACCAGAAGGGGGCCACGAAAAGGGGCGCCTAATGAATGGCTGTGCTCGGGCCGGTTGGCGGCTGTCTGGGCGGATCTCACGGCATGCTCTGAATACTGGTTCCGGGAAGGGCACAATACTGCAGAGCAATTTCTGGCCTCTTGCATCTTTCCTTTCCGTTCCCCTTATGTTCAGAATTCGCATCATGCGCAGCTCTTCATGCCTGCAGATCCACATATTGAGAAGAATAGAATATCAAGCAATCCAGAACACGAACACTGTACCCTTCTCACTGTTCTTGCCCCGTGTGGCTCAACATCCGCATCATGCGCGCAGCTCTTCATGCCAGCGGTCCCAAATATTCAGAAGCAAACAAATATCAATCCACTCAGAAATCAAACAATGTATCCTCCCCATTCTACGCCTCCGAGCCTAAAAGTCAAGATAACTAGATAGAGGTTTGGGTCTTGGGTCTGTGGAGGGGAATGGGGTTATTTAGGGATGGGGTGGGATGAGGGTCACGTGGGAGAGGTGCAAAAGTGTGGTATCGGGCATTCGTGTAGATGAGACAGAGAGGGCGCTGATAAGATCGTGGGCAGAGGGCAAGCACCAGGATTCGTGGTTGAGATGGAGAAATAGAACAAGGGCATGGAGAGACTACATTATGCGTCGATACACAGTGTCCAGCCGAGCTGCAGCAGCGCTAAAGGTACGAATTTCTGGCCCGCGCCAGACAGCTCACGCCACGTCGCAACGTCGATGTTAGGGATGCTAGAGGCGTAGGAGTTGCTAAAACCCTTTATTCTTGAAACGTTTGTCAGATGCTTGGATCTGGCATGTTGCGGGACCACAATAAGCGGTGACGTCCGGATTCACCACTTCAAAGCTGTTGTTAAATCGTGCCCTAATAGAAGACATCGCTTGAGGATAATGCTTTGGACCTGCTTGTTGTCAATAAGCCGCTGAAACTTGAATGTAAGCACTTTTTCTGCCCCCTTAGCTAAATAGGAACCGCAGCGTATTGAACCTCAACACCATGCACAAAACTGCAGAACCACGTTTGAAGATATTTCTTAGAATACGGGACGACGACAATGTACCGGGGGGGTGGAGACCGAGTGAATCCACACAATCGCAAGCTCAGAGAAAAGAGCTCAGGGTGCCAAAATTGCTCAAAGACAACGTGATGAAGTGGCGACGAGGTGTCTTGCTGGCTTCGAGGGTTGAACAGCGTCATATGTCACTAGGATCCGCGAAACACGACAATTCGTGGCATTCTTTTTCCAGTTCGGCAGAAACTTTGGTCGAAGCATCGTCAAAAACTGTTTCTGATGTATCGTTCGAACCTGACAAGCGCGAACACAGGCGGTGATTCACAATTTACAAAGGATTTACTCGGCGATTTCTGATGAGATCACGTGCTTCTTCCGTACATAGTCTGGCATGCATCATTGTTTGCCCGCCATACATTTAAGTGATAAGACTGTGGACCCTCATTTCAATATAACTGTTGCTTAGTACGACGGCGACATGCCTCGCACACTGAGGTGCGATTACGCGGTAAAGTTGCCACTATACCATCTACTAGTGCCAATTACGGTAAGGTGGCACTTTTAGTAGGATTTTTAATAAGGCCTGAGGGCAGATCCTCCGAAATCCGGGAATAACATTGGTGATAACATGCCAAAAACACTTATAACGTTTTCAACATCAACACTTCTACGTTCGCCGTGCAATAGTAATTCTACAACAATGTTTCTGATTAATTAAGCTACGTTTGTCGCTAGATTTTAATATGCTTTGATGAATTGTAATCAGTTTCTAATATATATTAAGAGCGAGTGGAGTAGATTGTTGATTAACTTAGAATTATTTTGATAGATCTTGAAAAGTTATTCTCTCGAGGACTCGAGGATACGTCTTATGTAAAAGATATTCTAGAATATCTCCAGGACGTTTCGCGTTCTAATAGATCTTACGTTCAAGATATAACGTAGTTCACGAGATAGTTCTCAAAAGTTAAGACTTCTCAATATTGTTGTAAGCTTAAGTCTTAATTAGTAACCTTAATTATGTAGAAAATATAATATAGTTCGATATGCATGTGTTACATATACGCATCGAGTATAATTACCGCATATATAGAAATCTAACTATGTAATTTACAAATTACATAAGAGTAAACGAGATAAAGATCGAACTACTACTTTACAATTATGTACGGGGGTATCTACATCTACACTCTACGTCACAAGAACTTACGCGGAATTATTATCGCAATAGCGTCAATATCGTAGATTAGTGCTTTGAGATATAATTCGATCTTATATGTGTCTCAAGAGGTTTTAATTAATTTAGTCTTGTATAAGTCTCTTTTAGTCAAGTCGTCTTTAAGTAAGAAACGTTCTCAAGTCGTGATTGTCCAAGAACGTATCTTGAAGATATTATACGAGGGGTACTTATAGCATTGGCTTCTTATCGATACAATCCTGGGTCAATCAACGATCTACCCCACCCGCCCTTGATGCAGGGAACCACTCCATGGACTCCACCCTACTTCGGGTGAACTCCACCTAAACTCTGCTAAACTCCACCCCCGCCACTAAGCCTAATCAGGTAATCCATTGACCCGTAAACAAACCAAATCAACAAGGTCCAGAGACACAGTAGAAAGTACCTGGTTTTGCGCGTGGTTATTACCATATTCAATGTAATCTCCCATCGATCTTCCGGTGCAAACTTTAAGCCAGGAATATAACTTTCGCATGCTCAGAATCAACCTCCAGGTTTCATCGGGGCAGTCTGATTTCCTATTTCCGACAGTCTGATTAGCCACACCGCCACATTGACCCCCCGCATTGCGCAACCCACCTGGTAGGCACTATCAATTGTAGATAAACTCATTGACGGTGTTTCTGATGGTGTTTTCAATTCGGTGTCTGTCCGGCATTATTGTCGGCACTTGAAGTATAATAAATACTCTCAGCCCTATAATGCTTGGCGCAGTGTATTTAGCCCGCACACCTCCATAGAACTTACAAAATCAGTCGTCAATCACTTCAACATCGGCCTGGTCAATCGATGATATCCCGTCCTCATCTTCTCCATCTTCTCTTTCTGCATCTGCATCTCCACTCACAACCACTATCATCACCACCGCCTCTAAAAAACCTACATGCAACGTCTAAACACAGTTCAATATAGTCGTCGTCGTCATTGCCGATCGTGACAACAGCGTCTACGAGGCTGCTGACCTGGTATTTGCAGGCTCCAAATCCGTCATATCTGACTAACAAGCGCGTCGAAATTAGGACTACCACTCTCACCACCACCTTCTCACCTCCCTCCCCCGCCTCCCCCGGCGTTGACAGCAAGACACTGCCCTGCTCTCTAGGCATCTCCAAATTCCACGTCGTATTGGTCATACTAGCTCGTATTGCGTCGAAAACTACGCTAGCCTCGTCTTTTTGCGAAAATTCAATAAAAACCGGGACTTCTACTCACAAATTTTTTGGCTGCATGTTCGACGAAGCCACTCGGAAAAGCCCACAACGGCCTAGGCCCGTATTATGGTCGTCTCGTAATCTATAGGCGGGCAAGAGATGCCCGAGAGATGGAGGCCCAGCGACGCTGGCCACGGCGGGGGAGGGCGGGGGAGGGCGGGGGAGGAGGCAGGCCCAGGGGGTGGTGGAGCGCGCGGCCGCGGTAGGGCGAGGTGAGGCGCCTCTAGTCCTGTCAGTAAGCCTTGTTAGTCTTGTGGTAATTCCAGGCGGTCAGTCTATTGTGGAGTTTCTGGCATAGTTCAGCATCTCTAGCAAGAAGACCTGGTGGTAAATCAAGCAAAGCGAAATACGAGGGCGAAGAGGTTAAAGATACAGATATCAGTCATATCGGTGACGATGACAGCCCCTTAAAGACGTTACGCCAATTGCGATACGTTCTCCGTCCTTCTCATCACTCGCTTCGCCTCTTTTTCTGGTCGCCGTCGCCTTCCTCTTCGCTCTCGCCTCCTCCTTCTTGGAAACGACCCTTCGCTCTTGCGATTCTAACATCAACTGTTGCTTGGACTTCTTACGCACGCGTCCGGTGGGTCTCGGAGTCGAATGAGGTATCTGACTAAGGCGTTCCTGGCCACCCAGCTTCGCCGGCGCCGTCGATGCTGGGGGGGCGAAGGCTGCCTGATTCCTCTGACTTAGTATGTCTTCCATTGGCGGCAAGCCATTATCTGATTGGTCAAGATCAGCCTTCTCTGCATCGCGATTAGTCTGGAATCAGAGGCTGATTAATAATTCCGGTAAGTCCGGGTGGGAAGTTAAGGGTCCATTCCCACCTGGTTCTCCTGCATATAGGTGGGTTGTGTGCGGTTTTTGCTGCTTGTCGTTACCAAATCAAAGTCCTTATCAAAATTATCGAGAGATATTCTTCGCCCCTCTTCTTCGGGAAATAAATCCTTGATCTGGCTATATCCTGTCCCATATTTCGTTTCTTGGGTTTCTTTTGCGGCAGTCGTTCCTCCTACCACCTCCTTTTGCAGCAGTTTATCATGCATCTGCTGTCGACGAGCCTCTGCTGCATCTGCGTGCTGCTGACGGATCGCCGCCGCCGCCTGCTGATCTGCCATTTCGCGTCCAGTCAAAGCACGCTTCTTGCGTGACGCCCCTTTTTCAGATACTAGGCCTTCCTTATTCTTTTGGACGGCCGGAAAGCTTCCTCGCGAAATCTGGAATCTGATTTGGCCTTCTGCCTGGCAAAATCCTCCGCCTTTTTTGCGGGCAAGGCGGAGTGATATTCAAAGTCATGTAGAGCCTCTGCCTCTATCATATCGCGTCCCTTATTGCGATATTTGTCGCCGTCGACGTCAGTAGATGCAGAAGGTCCTACGGCATCCTCGTCATCATTGGCTGCGGTCATCGATGGCCTCCATCGTCTGGTATAGCCCCCCGGATAATCATACAGCCATCGAGGATGTATTAGGGTCATCTGAATTTGAATATCTCCTGCAGCACACACATATAGAAAGCATTTGCATGGAAGACCGTATTGCAGAGGCAATGAGCACTGCAGCAAGCACTCATCATCGCCTTGAGGTTCTTCTGCCTCGCCGACATCAATTGCATCACACCATCTTATTATTACTGCCCACTCTTTAGTGTTCCTTTCGATTGCTTCAGAACCTATCTGACGTTCATAGTCACTGGCCGCTTCACCCTTTCCTTGTTGACTGCCTTTTCGTAGTCTCGCTCTTTCTGCTTTATTAACTCTACTGTACGGGCAACTGACTGCTCAATAGACGTATGTTTAGATACGGAATTCTTCGTCGGTCCATGTGGGCTTTCTGTCGTCTGCGAGGTCTGCGCGCCGAGATCGGCATGCATCCGCGTAAAGCACTTTATAAAGGCAGCCTTCTATCGCTTATAGTATTTAACCAGCTAATTCTTATCCACGTCAAACAGTCTATCCAAGACAGCTGACCGCGTGCTCGCCAGATCCTCTTGGTTATAGGTCTTTGCCTAGCTCCATAGCAGATTCTGAAGCTCCGTCTGCAGCTTCGCCGGATATCGCCCCGCGTGAGTAAGCCTTTTCCTTATAGCCTCCACCGCATGCCATGCGCACAATTGGAGCTGTACGTCAGTGCCGAAGACGTGGATCTGAAGCATAGTCATTCTATCCTCTACATCAGCCTCCGCACGGCTGATGTGCCGAGTTCTGCACATAGCGGAGGATAATCCTAAGACAAAATCGCTGATAACCACGCGAGGGCCGATGCAATCGTGGAATATCATCTTTAACGCATCGAATATAAACGTGAAGGCCTCTTTTGACTCGGAGATCACGAAGCAATAGGTTGCCGGAAAGCTCCTGACAACGTTAGAGGTTCCTACTATCACTGCAATGGGTAGATTGAGGTGACTAGTATTAAAAGTCGCATCCGTCTGCAGATTAAATTCACCCATGAAGCGTCTAGCCATCCGGATCTGCCAGGCATTGAAAAAACCCACCACTACTCTTTGTCGATCACCTCCCTCGACGACGTATTTCTGGAGGCAGCGGACAAGAAACCCCTTAATTTCTAGACCTCGCAATGCACATCTTAGTTGATCCTCCGGCGACATCCTGCCGCCGCTGCGCATAGGATTACTAAACTCGTTGGCATTCAGATCAAGCCCCATGTGAGTCATTGTCGCCTGAGCTTGCCGGAAGGTAGTATGGGCATGCTTCAAACCGGTGGCAACCTCCACCGCCCGCTGTCGATATGAATCTCGATCCTCATGGGCTGGAAATACAAGGGATCCTCGCTCATTTCATGATTATGCTGCAGGCAGGTAGTCACTAGCCACCACCGACTTCGCCGCTTCGAAAAGGCCACGGTAATGCTGTAATTGCAGTCAACAGCGAGGACCGCCGTCGCCCGCTTTCTTGTTCCCTGCTTATCGAGCTTCCGCCGGTCCTTCGTCGACTTCTTGTGCCTAGTACAGCCTATCATTTGCCTGCCGGCATTCACATCATCTGAGGAAACGGCCATACAGAAGCGTTGACTAAAGGCGTAGTCCTGAAGGCTTTGAAAACCAGCCTCCTTGCTGCTAAGAAGCTCGTGCTGCTGCGGCGGTGCAAGATGAGCGGCCGGTATAAGGGCTAAAGCCTTTGCCCTGCGATCCGATGTAGTTCCCATGGCGATGTAAGGAGGTGTAAAGGCGTTATTTAGATAGATCGATTGCCGATGAGTTCAAAACAGATGCTGATTTTAAGGGTGGGAGCAGTAGATGTAAATTTTCTAGAGGGTCGGGCGATACCCATTGCCTCACCGCCTCTTCGCTTTTGCCTAGGGCGACCGCCCGTCGATATACTATTACTACTATTGCTACTGCTACTACTACTACTACTACTACTGATTGATGGCTAGTCTATGCAGGCAGGCGGTGGTGGCGGCGGTGGTGGTGGCTGATGTGGCTAATCAGACTGTCGGAAATAGGGAATCAGACTTGCCCCGGATCAGCCTCTATTTGCACGACCAATTCATATCTGAAGATTGCCATGTAGAAGACCGGAACATCTGCATTTTGATACTCCGCAGCTCTTCTCTGTCCATCTCGCTGCCTACAGCGGCGGCCGCCTGAGAAAGAGCCTTCTTATTTGTCCTGTTGACTCTGAGTAGACGGCGGAAGCTGACTGTTAGATATCTAAGTCTGCGCATGCTCACATTACTCGATTAGGCTTCGTGGCGGGGGTGGAGTCCATGCAAAGTTTAGGTGGAGTTCATCTAAAGTAGGGTGGAGTCCATGGAGTGGCTGCCTTAATGTTATAATATAATAGTATGCTATGTAATTGTGCCAGCATCAAAGCAAAAAAAGTTTAAATTTTATTTCAACTTTGACGTACAACAACGCAACAACAACTTGCTTGATAACACTTTTGCTTCGCTCGAAGCTAGTGTGATATAGAATAAGATTTTGTGTTAATTGTACGCAATATTATTGTGGTGTTATGTTATTGTTGCTTCAAACATGCTTTTTGAGTGCTTTGCAACATGCATTGTTAACCCGTCAAGTGCTTTGCAACACATCTCGTTCGCATTACACATTACACATTGTTCTAAGAGATCGAAAAATGCGCATTGAAAAGCATCAATAGATAAAAGACTCAAATCAACCTTTAGTGTTGCGTTGTGTTGCGTTACGTTGTTAAATTGTTAAGTTGTTAAATACGTTCTGTCGATTTTGATCAAAAACTGAAGTTTTGTCCTCAGATTCTATAGAATAATTATTGTAGACGGACGCTAGTCTTTAGTACTTCGTTTAATTAATTGTCGCCCGCATCGCATCGCATCCCGACGCCCGCCTACAATAATTATTTTATAAGGTCTAAATACTGAGGCAAAGGATAAAGTATATGTAAGCTTGTGTGTCAGAGTAGCGACGTCCTATCCTATGTTCGTACACAATCTTACAATGATAGTTATGTTTTAGTATGCTGCCATTGTGCAAAGGAGGTTTGGGTAGATACGGTTCGTTACACGCAAGCTAGCACAAATACAACTATTAATCTATGTATACTTCAGTCGTTATACAGTCGAGACCAGAACAACAGTCTAGATAGCTATGCTTATTTTCTATTTCAACACGCACGAACACGTCCGCAAAAACCTTGTTAACTGTGTTAATCTCTACTTAGTTATCGTCAAAATCTAACGAGCTTGGAAAGCTCGACGTATATAGTAGATGCAGCATGCTTAATTTTGTATAAAATCTTATGCATGGAGATGCAATCTACTATTGTCTATCTTGATCAGTAATACACAGAGACTCTCTGGCCTTTATCTATATTCAATGAGATTGTAAAGTCGCCGCAAGCTTATATTATACGTCAGGATTTTCTTTAGTCTTTTTTCATCAGTTTTCTCTCTTTCTCAAAGGCCGGTTTCGCGGTCCTACGCTCTCTCGTGAAGTTCTTGTCTTTCGGTCTGAGAAGATCCTTCTCTAAGATCTGAGTAGTAAGATAAGCTCCACGAACTATGAGTACAAGAGCTGCCTTAACTACTTCTTTTGGTGTTGACGATTTATGATCCAAGTTAGAATAACGCAGAGCAATATCCAAAAAATCTGATCAAGATAACAGTAATTCTAATAGTTTCTGATGTGTCCACGCCATAACACCTAGAGCTAAGCGCTGCTTGCAAGTTGTTTTCTTGATTTTTTCTGTTATATTCGACAAGAATTGAGTTATTATATCCCAATAGAGCTACTTATGAAGATCGTCGATATCGAACTCTGTTATGCCTATTTCACTGTCGCTAGATAACTCTGCTGTGCTTATTTTACTGTCGCTGTTCGTAGTATTATTATCTAAAGTTTCAATAACTACTTGATTACTAGGCGAGATCTTCAAAGTATTCCTTATTAATTTATCGTTCATTCTTTATAAGCAAGAAATTAGAATCAAGAAGCAAAATAATAAACTGAGTACTCATAGGTCTTATATACTTCTAGAGAAATTAGCTTATATATTCTGATTATAATAATTATTATATCTACTAGCTCTTAGAGCTCAGATCTCGCTTGCATCCGTGAACCCCTTCGCATCCTACCCATTGCCGAACAGTATGGCTTTATTCGCCTACCCTAGTAATACCAACTCGATAACCTGACGTCCGAGCACGACTACGCCTCAAGGTTCTCGCTCATGTCCTCGTCTGTCTCCACCACTTCCTTCATACAGCATCTATGGGCGTCTAACTCACAAACCTCACATGGCCTTGCAAGGCATTCCACACATGGCTTGCGAGCGCCTTCAAGATCTTCGCCCGTCTCCATCGCCTCTCCGCAGCTGGAACAAAATCCAAAATACCAACAATATTTAGTCAGTCGGCCAACTGCCGGCGATGCGGTCTGCTGGCCAGACCAAAAGTCTCGGCCATCAGCTTGTCTTTCGAGGCCAGACCAGTGTCCATCGTCGGCAGCCAGCGAACCCATTCCCGACCTGCAGCAGCGCCCATGACCCCTATCTTACAGAGCGCGCGATTCGCGCGGCGGATCCAGATAAATGCATGAAGACCGGAGATGCCGGACGCCGGACGAGTCGATGCCGAGATCAAGAAGCACTTCGCGCAAGGTACGACCAATTTGTACCGCACTTTCGGGCCAGTCTTGACTCTGCGCCGCTACGATTGTCCCCCAGGATTGTAAAAGGGAATGCGGGGGGGCCGTCTCTGTGAATCGTAACTGCCATTCGAGAACCATCTGAAGCCGCTCATCGGGACCCGTAATCTGAAGTTTTCCAACATTGATGCCATTCCAGACGACCGCTCTGATGGCTTTCCCGAACAAAACCAGATCAGGTTGTCCATGAAACCGATACTCTGGAAGCTGATGAGCGAAAGGTGCGCCACAACGAATCGCCGTCACGGCTTCGTCGACGATCAACATCACATTATGCTTTTCACAGGCGTCCACCGTCGCCCGCCACTGATCAGAGGTCAATGGACGCCCATCGCGAGATCTGATCATCTCCACCAGGAAGGCTATGCACTTGTTGCCCTTGGCCTTTCCTATCTGCTTTTCAATAGTTTTTGAGTCCATCTGCACCACAACCGGCTTCGATCCACAGGCCACGGGAATGAACCGTTCGCAAACGGCGGTATGGGCAAGCGGCCCATACCCCGTTCCATATGAACCTTCCATCACTACCAATCGAGGGCTAGTTACTTCGGCAGTCTCCAAGGTTGTCTCGGAGAACTGTTACAGGTGTAAGATTAGGCTGCCGACGAGAAACGGGTTTGCGGCGTCGCTGGTATGCCCATGAGGACTGATGGGGTCGGCGTCGAAGAAGTCCATAAAGGCTTGCCGGTAACCGTCCCATATATCACGGAGATCATGGTATATCAGCGCCGGCGTTCTCTCGTGCCGGTTCACGAAGCCAGCAACGGTGGGGCTCACGCACGGGAGCACAACTTTCTGCCGGGATAGCAGTAGACCGTAGCGGTGGTTGAAATCGAGATCAGGATAGCTCTCTGGACGAAACTCTCGGTGAATGTCTCGGATGGTCCATTTCCGAGTGATGTGTTGATCATGATGCCGCTTGTAGTGACTGTAGGAGGCGTCGTCGGTGCTCAGCTTCTCGTTGCACAATAGAAAATGGCTGTGAACTGCAGCTCCGGACGACGTAACCCCTAGACACAGATTGCAATGTTTTGCGAAACGTCCTATACCGGCCTTGTAGATGCAATGGTAAGTCTCATGACTGACCGAGCATTGGGGGCATTGGGAGGGTTGGTTGGTCTGTTTAGGAGGCATGGTGGTGATGTTGGTCCGAAGGTGCAAGGTCCGAAGGTGCAAGGTCCGAAGCTGGCTCCGTCTACGTTGCAGTTCTGTCAGCTTGGGTACGACAGTAACGAGAATAGGGGCCAAAGCGACAATCTGACCTTGGATGGCTTCGTTCCAATGTCACAAAATCGATTGTAAATGCTTTCGTTCCAAGGTCACAATCTGACCTTGGATGCCTCTATGCAGTGGACTCTGCAGACTTGAATTGCAAAGGAAACAACCGGCCTGTCAACACGTAAACAGCAGAAGAGCCGAGCGGTTGTCGATATACTGCCTCACAGTCTCGCCCTACCGGATTCGAAAATCCACGCACTAAGCCAGCATGCTCGAGCCACGCCACGGACTAGTAGCTTACTCTCATTCATTAGAACTAGACTAGACTACCTCGTCGCCCCTGCACTGATTGACAGGATTGAACCTTACGCACTTTGCGAGTCCGCCGCGAGTTCCTCTCGTTGGTCTCTCTACGTATTGCCCTTGATATTGCAGGTGTATTGCCGCGCGGGCTTGAGATAAGATCTACTTCACCTTCCATACTTTGCTCGCTAGAAGTTGACAATGAATATTGGGACATATCAGGCAGCATTGCTTATGCCTGTACACACACGAACCCTATTCAAGGCTTAGCCCTCACCCATAGTGTTTCCTCGTGGTGGTCCAAGAAGTCGTAGCCCAAGCGCCAAGCCCCTCGTGGCTGCCTCTTCTCACCCTTGTCTGGAGAGCTTAGACTATCAAAGCGCACGAACACTGTACATAGTGGGTTGCTTGCATCCTCAAAAATACATCGCGCAGAAGGACGGATGCCCGGGGCTTCTAACAGCGACATCAGTGGTGGCAGCTTAAGGGAAGGTATAAACAGAGCACTTACGGCGCGAGAACCACTCGCCTGGAAACTTGAATGGACAATTTACCACGTATAATCCACACCCCCCTGGCGCAACCCCCATCGGCTCGACGTTCATCACGAGCAACATGCACATCGAGATGGGCTGGGAGCTTGGCACTGAATTTGAGGCACATATCCTAGTGATATTGAGGGTTGTTCTTCGAAACTTGAGCTCTTGCACGCACTCAGACATGATTCCAAGCCGATCCATGATATTCGTGATACGCCAGGACGGGTCAGCGTCCTTGTCAGGCAATAGGAAGACCAGCATCTGTGGTCGCATCTTTGCGCGTTCCTAGCTGCCAGGTAGGTGTCTTCCACGCCTTTAGTCATTTCGCTGGCCCGAACTATAAAAGGGTCGTGGTTTTGAACATTGCCACCATAGCCCTTTGTAGCGGTGATGAAGGCTTTGATGAATGTCTCGGACCACTGGCTTTTTCGGTAAGCCTCCCCCAGAAATGATGCAGACTCCCCATGCCGCCAATGGCGCGTTGTTGGGAAGGAGAAACCGCTTATTTCTCAAGTCGCGCTTGGCGGAGTACGTGGCTTCGATCTTGACTCCCCTACCGTATAGGACAGCCGGTGGATCCGGGACTCGAGCATTCGTCTTGCTTGATAGATCCATGATTGATATTAGCGCAGTCAGCATCTTACCTTCTCACCATCGTCACCGAATTCACATCCGATGACAGATGGCAAATGTTATCCCTAACTATATCGGAGGATCTCAAGGTGCAAAGGTGATTCTATCATACGCCTGCTTAAAGATCTAGTAGGGTATTGTAAGCTCCTTCCACCGTCTTGATACCTTGTAGTAAGCGGCGAAACAAGTTCTGACGTCGAAGTATAAAACGGAACGGAAATCTAGTCTTACAATTAGATATGGACTCCAGATATCGACTCAATGACAGTGAGACTGAGAAAATGAAGGGAACCTCCGAGTCCTCATCGAAAGCGGCGGAAACGGCACGCAGCACTGGCTAAAATTCCATCTCATGAGTGGCTGAAAGAGCAAGTTCTTGACTGGGCCGAGGACTACAACGCAAGCCTTGCGCTTACTTGTCCTAAAGATGAATGATGGTTTTTCCGACAAGGCGATCAAGGCTTTGAGTTATGGTAGCTACTTTGTGTTCTATAGCAATGAGCTTACACTCCATTGTTTGATAGAAAGGTACTTCTTAGAGCTATTTAAAAGAAGCTCAGCTGTCACTCTCAACCCAAGATGCTTGGATTCGGAACCTTTTTCCGGCTTCTAGCACTGTTTTCGTGCACCGTGACTCTTCTTATTACTTCAATGTGTTTATTCACAGGAATCAGACGTACAAAGCTTGATAACCTTGCTATTTTATCAGTAAGACTTGGTTCAGTGACAAGCGCTCAGACCCTCTTACCATTGTAGGTGAATACATCAACGTTACAGTACGCACTGTTCAATAAGTGAGATACACTATCTAGTCTAAGTGGAAGTGGAACAGGTCTTATAGAGAGGACCCACACGTACAGTGTCTACAGCGTCTATTGTCTTGAAATACTGTAAAGTGAGTGCTCTATCGAATGCGCTCTTGACTTCGTGCTGATAAGGGAAAAAAAAGAGCTGCTACATCTCGAACAGTACCAACGACATAACCCAGCACAATGGCGCTCCGTACAACATAACTTGTCAGTGGTATAGTCATCTTTCAGCAATGAATACTTCTATCCCAACAGCGCCGACCGAGTTCTCTATCTCGAAGCGTTCAAATCTTTTCGTCCTTGAATGTGATCGCATTACAAATGATCAAGCTCGTCAGCAAGGCTACTGCTTTCGGGACTCGAAACAGGCAGGGAAAAAGAGGCAAAAAATGCCATTTTATATATATACATGAGGTGTTTGGGCACCTACCACCTCGAAAAGCACCTCACCGCCGTCTAATGCGTGCGGAAGAGGCCGCCGGTGGGAAAAGGCCACCAGCAGGGTCACCAGAACTGCTCCGAAGCCGACTAACTCCCTCCAAGCCCCAAGACAACGTCGCCAGAACAAGGGCGATAAGAACTAGCGGCCCTAATGACGACGCGAAGTCTGCAGAACCAAATCGAGATTGATCTCGATATAGCGGAGATAGACATCTGACTTCCAACAGTCTAAAAGCATGATTATAGTCTCTGGTACACCAGAATTGCGCGCTTCAGTAGCTGCATCGCGACGAAAGAAATAGCTAATATAGTGATTATCGTAATCTAATAAGCGAAGCTTCTGACGAAGAACGTCGATAATTCTTTTTCTATTAAAGATATCTTCGCCGATGTTAAATAAAGAGTCGTTAGAGCGACCAGATACTATAAGAAATATTCTTTTCAAAAAGACAACTATACAATCGGCATCGCCGACAACAGCGATTCTAAGAATAACGTTTTTGCAGAAAAATTCTGTTTTAAAAACAGAAATATCGAGTTCGAGTCTATCTGCAAGAAATTTAATAGATAATCTAATAATAAATCAATTGACAAAGTTCGCATCGCTTAAATTGTGTATATCTTATATAAATTCGTCTACTCGCAGAAAATCTGCAAAAACAAGATAGAAGACAGCGTAAAAAGTAGCGTCTAATTGTGTAATAACATCAAAGATAGATAGAATATTTAATAAGATGTCTCGTGTAATAGTTTTGCGTTTACGAAGAACATCGTTGCTCTAACAACGTTTAATACCGCGTATAACGCGAAGAAGAAGCGGACTACTAAAGATCGTGTAATCGAAATAATCTCTATCGATGTGGACAGAGCGAAGATCGCAAATATATTTTTTGATAGTATTTGTTTCAATGCGGTCGAGACTCAAACGAGCAGCCCAACTGGCAAGACTTTGGATAGTGGCAAATAGAGCACTGCAATAAAAATAAAGACAACAGTGTCGCATATAGCTCTTAAAGATCGTCGAATAAAGATTCCTTGTAGTAGTAGCAAGTCTTCACTATAGAAAGAGAGCTGCATTTCGATCTAAAGATATCTTCGCGTACTAGAAATCGAGGGAATCGCGTGGGTCTAAACGACGAGATATACTAACTGTAAATATTTGTTAGCAATAGTCTTGTACTTATCGCGTAAAAGCAAGTCTACAAGATTGTTTAATTTAAAGTCGATTCAAATCGACTCTACTAGTATATTGTTAAAAGCAAGAAATATAACAATATCTCGCAATGGACTTATAGAATCGCCGCGAATAGATTCTTTATTAAAACTGGCAACAACAACAACGTTATTATTATAAATAATAATCTTGTCGTCGCAAAGACAAGATAGTCAAAGACAAAGAGCATAGAGAATCGCTCTTATCTTGTAGATATTAATATAAAGAGTCTTGCTCTTAATACAAGTAGAATAGCGCTCAGTAAAAACGTCGACAAACATGCTGCTTTTATAAGATATTTAGTAACTATTTATGTCTTAGAAACTAAATATATCTATCTATATATAAAAGATTGATCAAGAGATTACAAATTGTAGAATCTTAATACTGTTTCAACGCGACAGAAAATAATGTTACTAGACTATATCTCTTGCTATAGAAGCAGTAATACTGTAATATTGTATATCTCTTGTTAAGAAGATATATAAGATGCTTAGAAAGACGCGTTCTAGCACTACTATTTTGGCACAAAAGAATAGAAAGTCTACTAGAATCTTTAGACTTTGATACAAAAGCGTCTTTGCTTTTATTGCTGCGACAACAAGATTACAAGCTTGTTGCAACTTAGCAAAAAGTAGTCGTGTCTCTATTATCTTACTATCTATTTCGATATTTAGAAACTCTATCTAATAATTTAACTATCTCTTCTTTTTATTGCTTTGTAGTTCTAGAAGATCGCAAAGCAAATTCTACTCTTTTTAATAAAGAGAGACGTTTGTAAAGAGCAGTAGAACAACAAAGAAATTGTTCAAATAGTGCAGAGAAATCTGTTATTCGAAAAAATATATTAGTATTTAATATAAAATCTTTGCAAAAAGATTAAAAAGAAAAGAGACAATTCGTAGTCCAAAAAGTAGAAAATTTTCTATATAGAAAACGAGATTTTACTAAAAGTCTAATAACTATCGATCAAATATTGCAATCGACATATATCTAAAAATATTAGCGAGATTCTTCTTAAGAAGTATTGTTTTTTGTTTTTGTGCAATAAAAGTCGCAATAGTATTATTAATCGTAGCGTATTTAAGAGCTTCTCAATCGCGAGATATACTATTATTGACGAAGATATTTTTAGAGAAGAAAAGATTATAAATATGTTTTCAATTATTGTTGTGCTTTGACACAAGATCTAATAGTAAGCATATATATAGATTAGATAGCAAAATAGATAGTACAATTAAACAATTTGTTTGCAACTACTTATTGATGTTAATAGTAAATATATTAGAAGTTTCGTTTGCAAAGATGTAATTTGCATCTATGCGAAAAATATATAGATCAATATATTCGATTTTAGTGTCTCGCGTAATTATATCTAAGAGAGCAGAAACAAAATATCTATTAAAATATTTTTCCAGATATTTGTATTATCTCTCTATCAATAAAGATTCACTTGACGGCAAATTAGGTTCGTCTAACAATACTAAATTATATAAAAAGCTTTTCGACACAAAGATTAGCGAGCTAGGCATATCAGAAGATAGAGAAGACGACAAAATTGCCAAAAATTATATCTTATTAGAGCAACGATTAGAATTGTGAGCTTCCTGGCAAGATATATATATGTGCTTGTATTTGCAATTGTCATCATTGCTGCATTCGTCATATCTGGCTCACTAACAACAGGCATTGTTTGTAATAGTAAATAACTTATTCGATGCGAACATCGAAACATCTTTTGCAGAACTAACAGCCAAATAGAGTCTTCGCGAGATTATCGATAACAATAGAGAATCGAATTGCTTCTTAGAGACGTTGACGAGCTTTTACTCTATCTTAGAATACAATAATATTCAATATAAAGAATTGTCTTGATCTATTCAAATAGCGCAGATTACAAACTTCTAATAATACAATCTAATAGAAACAAAGATCTTGTAGTCTGCCATACTTATTATATATTGACAATAGAGAGTAATGTCTTGATAAAACTTCTATCTTATTGTTAAATACAGAACAAATCTAAGAGCGATAAAGATATAAATATCAAAAGCACAAATAAAATTTAGAAGACTTCTTGCGTTAGAAGAGTCGATCGTGTTTGTTGTCGCAACAAAGAAAAGATCGACAATAAATTTTATAATATTTTTGATATTTAGTCTGTTATAGAAGATGTCGTTCAGATAACAACGCAACACATCAGAAAATATAGCGACGAAAGCATTAAGTTCGGGCACGATCTCGACAGTGCGACTTGACGACGTTATCGAATCAACAGAAACTATAAAAGCAAACGTACGTGTGTTATCTATTGTTAGATTCTATAATTGAAACTTCTGAGCGACAAGAGACTTTCTCGTCGTCGCTATCTGTTTTCGTGCAGTAATCTCTCTTGCTATCGTCTTGACTCTAAGACGAAGAGCGACGACCTTATTGTCTAAGACAATATTCTGCATGTCGTGCTTCGACTGTCTTTCTTTCTCGAACGAAGATGACAATAAAGAACGAGAAAATCGTGAAGAAGGGGATCGCGAAAGAGGAGACGATAATCGGCGACAACGTAAGACGTTTCTAAATATTTGCCGCGAGAAGGCATCGAATTCTGATTCGAAACAAGCATTCAACTGCGTCTTAGAAGCAGGCTTCCCAATACGAGACGTGCGGCGAGCACTAGATGGCTTCCTAGGGGCGGCAGCATCAGCAGCCTTGCCCTTACGAGGTGCCATGACGACGAAGAGGATAGAGTAAGAGGTGGAAGAAACAACTGCAAGGCAGTAATATGGAAGAAACAACTGCAAAAGGCAGTAATATGCGCGGTAATCAAAAGATCAAAAGAGCCGAATGCAATGAGGAAGGGGAGGAAAGAGAGAAGTGCAATGGGCAATTGCCATACTAAATAGTATGGCAGACGGCCAAGCACTGCCCCCTTAATCTCCCTCATCCCCGGCACTAGCCCCCCTGTCCTGCAGGGCTCTGCTTTTGGCTTTTTCGTTGGATTATGGTGACGGGATTGCCAGAAAGAACTTCGTTATGGGTGGACCATCTTCAAGACCGAGCGAGGATGTTCCGCCAACTCTCAATTCTTTGGCTATGCCAGCGCCACCAGGTGCTTCTACGAAGGAAACCTGTGTGGCTTGCTTGCCTCAGTTCTCAGAGTGGAAATGCCAAGCCCCTGCGGGTTGGCATGTTGACTAAAGTCAGCATCGGTAATGGAAAGCGAGAGTTGGACCTAGAGTCATTCTAAAAAAAGCTGGGGCGTGTGATCTGGAGATCAAACCAAGGGTTTGCAAGCCTTGTGACAGCGCTTCTCAGGAGGAAATATTATTGAGTGGTATGGGTGTTTAGGGTCATCTCGTCGCTTTAAAGCTGGCCACACGAGGACTGACTCCACCATGCCGCCAGGATATCATCTACCTACGCAATTGTAAAATCGTTGAGTCTCCGGATCCAGGCCAGACAATTGATGAGGTTTCGCATTGGGCTCACTCGTTGTTGCGGAGCCTCGGAAAATGCGCCCGCGGTGGCAAAAATCGTCAACGTAAAGCGCAAGAGAAAACATAGAAAAAGCGTCGCGACATTTAAGTTAATGCACGAATTTTCACACGGAACAAGAAAACAGCATTTCTGTCAAGTCTCATGCGCCACAACTTGTTTAAGAGCTTCTCGTCCACAGCTTGTCAAGATATGGAAGATACTTATTTTCTAGAATAAGATGTTCGACGCTGACTCTCTGCACTACTGATCAAGCATTTCCATCCGAACTAGAAAAATATATATACAACTTAGGGCTGAAAAGAAGCTGACTCCGATCTGTCAGCTCGACACGTTTGTTTCACAATCGTGTTTTAGAACGTTAAGATAAATGGCTGCGATTGTGAAAAGACGTTCCACGCTAGCATTTCAACAACCAAAACAATTTTTGTATCCTTCGAATATATATATTCTAAGAGACCGAGTCTTACCAGCCCAAATGTTCTAAGCCCTCACCAGGATCTCTCGAAGACGTTCTGCTCTCTGCCTTTTCTTTGTGTGCTCCTCTTGTTTACTCCGCCTTGGGAAAGATGTCTTCAGATGGTACGATAAGTATCCGAGACGCATCTCGCACCTACTGATTACCTCCAGCGCAGGATAATTGCAGCATCGACCCGATTGGCCACAAATTAATCTATGCCACCTGTCTCAAGAATGCTTATCTACGCCATAAGAATACGGACCTCGAGGAGGAAGTACAGCTTTGGCAGCATTCATTGTCCGAAAAGGCACAAGAGAATACACAACTGATCTCGAATCTGCGGCGCTCGTAAAAGGCAGCTATGGACCTGCAAGCCAGCATCAACAACTTGGACTTCCAATTGCAGCAACAAGCGACCATGATGATCAGTATCAAGAAGCAGATCGTTGAGACATCGATATTGAAGAAACGCGAATTGAAAAAATGTAGACGAGTAAAGAAACAGCTGCAGATCGTGCGACAGCCTAACGCACAATCAATACAGTTTTTCGAGGTGCTCAACTCCATGGACAGGGGAGACCTCGAAAATGTCATCGGCGACAATGTCGATTTTGACGACATTCTAGCGAGCCACCCGACGATAGCCCGCCATGTGGAACAAAAGAAGCAGGAGAACGTCGCTAAGGCAAAGGTCCTGAAGGAATACAAAGGGACGCACCAACATCTTTGTAGCATGTTGCAAAGGCTACTTATTTATCATGCCAAAGAGTACAACAATCGGGTATAGCATCATCTCCCGAACAACGTCTTCTCCTGGCGAATCTGAGATTTGGCTATAGTATGGCACTTTTCAACGCTGGTGACAATGATCTCGAGGTCATCAGTCAGCTTCCCACTACTCTCACACGAGATCGTACGTCCTCTGGGCGGGAAAGTAAACGCTAATAGCGTCCAGTCACTGGTGAAACAAGACGCGAAGCATGTTCCGGTCAAACCTGTGTTGTTGATCTCGGAAATCTGCTCTATTCCGAGGATTTCTGGCATGAAACCTCCAGATCTTGTTATATAGAAATTAAAACATATTGGCCGAACGAATGTGTGTAGCATGGTTTATCTCCGCAATCCTGCAAAACTTGTGCTGACTATCGAATGATCTCTGTCAGCTGTGAATCTGGAATAAGCACAGCCGATAACGCGCATTCCACTGGATGTGACCATATCGGATTTGAAATAGACTTAATGTTATTGGTTGTTTATCGTCTTGGCACGTTCCCAAGCGCCAAATATATGCAGCGTGCTGCGTAAGACGCTGACTCGCTGACAAGCACTAAACGACGCTAGTTATCAATGGTCCCTTAGGATCCTTAAGATATCTTAGGAATGATGTACAATCTAAGGTAAGCACGACAAATGACATTGCATTAGCATGCAATCTTGCTGATTTTTAAGTGGTGCGTTACCAATTGGTGCAGCGGGTTGAATACTCCTTGTCATGGCTCATGAGATGTGTGTACGATTCAGTGTTTCCCTAGTCGCCATGGCTCCTAGGAGTTTGCAATCCGCAGAAATGGCATGGTCGGCACACTGTCGTCGCAGGCATGGCAGGCTCACTCTCATTAGTCTATCCATTCATTCAGGGTCGTCAGCCTGATTATTCGTAAGTCCTTAACACTTGCGGACAGTAGGCTGACACAGACATTAGTCTGCTTTCCCGCTGGCGCCTTATTGAATTGAATTTGCGTTAGTAAGTCCAACGTAGAGAGGAGTGAGATTCCATGGGAAGCCTGGGCTGCGGCACCATTGCCTGATTATGCTGGAGCATCTCCTAGATATTTACCCTAGGCACCTGGTTCGTTATTAGTAAAAGCGGTGGGCGACTGTACAGTGCTGGAGAGGCTTTCTGCGATGTTCTTGAGTGAATCTATTTGCGGTTACCCGACACTCCGGATGCTACGCCGTTTCCTTCCTGGGAGAGGTTTTCATGGCTTTTTGCCGGATATTCCTACCAGTTGTATCGATGGAGGACAAAGTTCTGCTCTAGAAGTTGGTGTACAACATAGCTCGACCATTGGTCTCCCATCCACATTTTGCATATCACCTTAACACGGAGTTCGGTTGGAACAGGCATGTGTCGTACTTTTCTGTCTTACATTGCACAGCATTCACTGGTCAGCAGTCGAGGATTGTATCCGCAATCCCTTCCAAAAGTGTAACCGCAGTAGTGTGACATGACCATCCTTGGTAGCACGATGCAGCGCCAGGTGGACGTGCACAACATTTGAGGCTTTGCATCACAAGCGCTGTGGATGCCAAGACTTGGGGAATTTATCAAGCGTCCGAAACATGGGTATGAATTGTTTCCTTAGCACCTCTGGCTTGATGAAGGATATCCTCAGTTATCACGTTTGTGATGGCGACACTTGGAACCGCGTAGTATGGCCAGCTAAGCATGTTTGAGTCTGGAGGTTGAGACTTTTCTATTTTTTTCATGCCCGAAGCCGAGAGGAACGATCAGTACCTGGACAAAACTTAAGTCTTCGCGAAACCCTATTTTACATCTAAAACGGCGAACTTCGCAGACCCACACAGGCGTTTCTAGTCAACAAAATTATTTGGAAAATTTAATCCTAATAGAATTTCACAAAATCTAAAGATCTGTAAATTAGAATTAGAATTTAGTTGCGTTGTTCGTGTAAAGCATGCAAAAGAAGAAAAAGCAAAGATTTTTTTTGTAATTTTGTATGGGAAATCGTCAAAATTCACGACAGGTCTACTATTCTAACATGTGCAACACGTACATGGTTTGCATATAACCTGAGTCGACAAATGTCTTGACTTTATGATTATCTAAAACGCTTTTAATTCATGGAATTTTAAAAAATTATTGAGAGGGTGAAATCAAGCTGCGAATATGGTCGGTTTTGGTGTAAAAACAGGAAGACTTTTGTCCTAGTACTGTACGTTGGTACAAGGCTGCTGCCGTATCAATACACACGCGCCTTGTATTATGAATCAGACTCTTACCAAGCTCCTCTCTTTCACACTTCATCTTTTCCTAATTGTTGAGCTCTCTACGCCAAGCTCAAACATGACGGGCACGATCATCCTCACCGGAGCTAACAGTTCCCTCGCCATTCCGGCTGTCGAGCACCTTCTCGCACAGTATCCCAACTTCACAGCCGTACTGACGATTCGCGATGCCTCAGAAAATGATACGAACACCAAGAAGCTACGTACGACGATTGCGCAGCATCCAGGTGCTAAGACCTCCATCCACGAGCTTGATCTTACCAATCTTTCGGCCGTGCAAGCCTTCGCTAGCAGCATCGCCACGGAGATCGCACAAGACCAACTGCCTTCACTCGCTAGTATAATATGCAACGCTTACTACTGGAACTTGTCCGGGCCAGCAGAGACCATCAAGGATGGCTACGAAAAGACTTTCCAGGTGATTCATGTCGCCCACGCTGCCCTCGTCCTCCAGCTTCTCGGCAGCTTTGGCCCAGACGGTGGCCGCGTCGTGCTCTTCTCTAGCGACGCACATTGCTCAGGCAAGAATAGTCTCGAGAAGTACCCACCCGCTATACCCAACGACTTGGAGCTCTTAGTGAAGCCAGCTGCGAACGACCCACCCGACAACTTTGGGCGAGGGTTTCAGAGATATGCGGTCTCGAAGTTGGCGGTGGTCATGTGGATGTATGCACTGAATCGATATCTGAAGAAGGTAAGCTGCAGCCTCCAACCCTTGTTGAGCATTGACTGGGCTTGACTAAAACTTTGCAAGGACCCCAAGCTTCGCAACATCTCGGCCGTCGCCATCAACCCAGGCAACCTAAGCGACTCCCGTGCGTTGCGAACAAACACCCCCCGTATGCTAGTCTTCATGTCCAAGTTCATTATCCGGCCGCTACGCCCTCTACTCCGCTTCATGGACCCCACTATGCGGACCTCTGCTTAAGCTGGTGCTGATGTCGTCGACCTCGCGACGGAGAAGGCACATCCGCATGAACACGGTTACTTCACCTTGCTCAAGAAGGATGCCAGTGCCCCAGCCAGCATGGACGAGGAGAAGCAGCAGGGACTGTGGAAGAAGACTCTGCCGTGGGCAAGGATCACCCGCACTAACACCGCACTCACAGCTGCCTTTGCATGAAATAACAAGCGAACGTGCAGGAATACTCAACAACTTGCTTTCATAGCTGGGAAGTACCAGGCGTTGCGACACTCACCACCCCCCTTCCCCTTCCCCTTCCCCACTACCCACTCACGCCTCCTTCCTCCTAGCAAACCTCCTCTGAAACATCGACGTCTCCATCTTCCCACACGCTAGCCCCCAATCCCCCATCCACTTTTACAAAAAGGCTGATAGTCCATCATCCCACCCACCCACCTCCCCAGCACCACAGCCACCACGCGTGACAACGTCCGGCCGAAGGGCACCCACCACGGCGGGCACAGATACGAGCCGCCTGCATCGAACATCTGTCTCAGGTGATGTCTCAGTTCCAGTCACGCATGCATATCGTTATCGCCCCAGCAGAAGAACCATGCACCCCAAGAGACCATCCCCCCTCCACACTCAAAATCGCAAAACAGACCCTAATCTAAAAAGAAAAGGAAGGAAAGAGAGAGAGAGAAACACTTACGCATATGACCTGTGTCAAATCCATCGCCCCACCACTACTCACGACTTCATCCTGGTAGCCATACCAATTCTGGAAGAAGACCGTGTCGAGCCGATACGCCTCCTTCGTCTCCTCGCCCCAGAGCCAGAATTTCGTGATTTCGCCCTCTTCCTCTCCCTCCTTCACCCCCTCCCCTACCCCCACTTCTCCCTTGCCCCTATCAACCCTCCCTTCCTCTCTTTGAGGAGGCGGATACAGCCTGTGCCCAACCCACTTCTCCACACACACCTGGTTCCCCCCCTCCCCCTCCCCATCAGCACACAAAATCACTTCCTTCCCCGCAATCTCAACCCCAAGCTTTCTCTGCACAACCCTGATCCATTCGCGCTGGTAAGGATGGAAATGTAGGGGGGGTTTTTGCTGGGAAAGGGCTATGAGTTGGGGGCGGGAGAGGTGGAAGATTACTTCGTAGGCGAAGGAGGTTTGGGGGAGGGGGAGGGGGGTTGTGCTGACTGCGGGTCAGAATCTGGGGGATGTTAAGCGGGGGAGTGGGGAGGTGAAGGGCATAGGGGAGGGCGTGGGGGGTGCGTATGCGGTTACATGGTTGGAAGGATCCCGTGAGGGTGGGGTGGAGGTGTGCTTTTCTGCCATACCGTGGATGAAGTTAAGCGGTAATTTCTGTATGGGAAACGAGAAACGGGTCTGCACCTTGAGACTTGTGTAGCAGACAGAGCGAAAGGCCGGTGGAAGAGAAGATGGTGCACGAGGTGTCAAGGATTAGAATACAGAAAGGATGCGGAACGATACCTGTGTAACTTATGCATACGAGCGGGCTATGTAGATGCATACACAAGCTGCATGGTGCTACTCTGTCTTCTTCTCTCAGTACGTGTCCGCGCGGATGACTGACGTACCTACTAGCTTTCCGAACCTGCCCAGGCATGAAAGCCATCCTCCTTCTAGCTTCGAACATTCCAAGGACTTCGTCCGCGATGTCGCACTGGTGAGCGGTGGTCAATATGCCCTTGATGACACGAGCTTGAAGACCGTCGTTCTTCGCTATAGAGATTTCCTTGCCAGCTGGCGGCCATGGCGCGGAGACCTAATAAGCAGTTCGGTGATGCTTGCTACTTGAAACGTAAGCCTAATCCTAAGTGATCTCCACTGAGCGGAGGAGTCTTGCTGACCCCACGGACGCGGGGTCCCTTGAGTGAATCGTGATGTTATTGGTTGTATCTCTCCATCAGAAGCAATGTACGTACTGCTCGTCTCGTTGGGCAAATTCAGAACACCTTCGCATAGTTTCCAATGCTCCGAATGTCTCCTCATTTCAGTCCTTGGGCTCCCCAAGACTCTCCATTCAAACTTTCTCTTCGTTATCGTTGATCGCAGTGAACGACCTGCTGTTCAGGTGGAACAACCAACAGCCTGCCTGTGGGCATCGCAAGGCTCCTCCGCATGTAACCCCAGGGTCTCATGGACGCCGTGCGTTTCCGGGTGCTGACCTCTCGCAGGACCTTTGGCAACGTTTGGTTCGCTATCCTGTGACATTAAATAAGTGCTGCTGCTTGCTGCATCCTCCTAAGCCCGTATGTGGTATCTTGCTCGCAATGCACCTTGAAGAGTGACATAGGGAGGCACATCGGTACTGGAGACAGCGCAGCATTGCTGTGGATATCCACGATTCGTCCACTACAAACGAGGCATAGTGAAAGGAGGTCTGCACGTATCGCGTGAGACTTCGTCCAGCCGATCAGCACCCCATGTTCTTCTCTCTAAGTTCTCTAAGTTTGGTGTACCCGGTTTGTCCCCTAGCGAGATTGGATCCAAGTCTCGCTTCAGACCTTCGCAATACCCAGACCTAGTGTGATTAAGAATCCTGCGTGATACCATTTGACCATCTCGGTAGATTGGAAAAAGCTCTCCTACCACTGTCTATCTAGTTTCCTGCTATGCTCCCTTCTGGCCCTTCCTCCCGGACCCCCGGAGCCCACTGTTTGATGAAAGCATCCAAGAATTCGTTCTGTAGTTTCTCATCCTTTAATACTCTAAATCTCAAATCGAGCCATGAGCCTGCATATGCATCGTCCATATCCATCTTGGCCTCGAGTTCAGAGCTGGCATCCCTGATTCCAAAAATTTTCCTGCTAACAGAGTTAGCAGCACTGATTACAGAGTCTTCAAGATGTATTGGGTCGATCAAGCCACGCTTCCACTCCAGATACTCCTCGAGTGTCTTCCTATCCAGCCGCTGGACCATGTCGCGTGTCACAGCGTCCGTACTTACCGTGATCTGTTTCGTCAGAGTGGGCCTATCTCTCCCATCGAAGATGCGTATGTTCGTGGAGCTGACCGGGCCAGGGTCGCTCCACCTCTCAACGTTCTGGCTGATGGCATCTACCGTCTTCGGCCGTCCGTTGAGAAAGAGAAAGGGGTCGACTCTGGAGTCGTCGAATAGCGCTTCTAACGCGGCGGGCAGTTCTCTCCCGCGGAGCTTTGCGCTTTCGCATATGTAGGCAAAAAGCTGAAGTACGGCGCTCCCGCGAATGAAAATTCCCCTGCTATGGATAAGCAGAGTCTCGAGCCAGTTTACCATCACGCCGAAGCTCACAGCAATGGTAGAGCGATTGGCACAGGTCTGGAACTCTGACATAAGCGATAGATATTGTTGGAAGTTGTTCTCATCGGAGAAGCATCTGTGGCAAAGAATTTCGAGCAGCTTCGTAAGATCCGAGATTCGCCTGGTAACGGATGCGTGAAGCTTGATGAAATCGAGACTCAATTCTTCGCACCGATCGATAAAGGAGGCTGCTACGACGGCGCTGAAGCGGATGGAACTTCCATTCTTCTCCCCTCGTTCTATGCCGTCGATTAGTAACTCGAACATCTTTGGCGCGTATACTCTTCCGAGCTGGGATTCGACAAACGGGGATCTCACATGATATCAGCTTTGTCCTGGAAAGATCGTGGCGAACTGCCGGTGCTCTACGCTATATAAGCAACAAATTCCTCGAGTCGTCCGGCGCAGCTTTGCAGCTTGTTCCAGAAGAGAAGACTGTCGTTTTTGTACTCTGCAACTAGGCCCTCCGACCCGAACAGTGACTCGTTTAGAAGCGATTCGGCGTTCACCATCGGTTTGATTTGGCACAGGACCGTGCTTGTCACTAGAGTAGGGAGGTAAGTATTTGACGGTGGAATGCCTTCGTGGCCGATCTCGACGAATAGAATGCAGCACGTACGCATTGACGCCGTCGAGAGACACACTCCCGCCGCGACTCGCGACCACAGAGCGACCGCCTGTTGGACCAGCAATTCTATACTTTCGAGGAAGCAAAGGAACGCGGCTTCGTCGACTGACACATTATCGAGGGCCTCTGTCAGCTGAAACACTGTCTCTTTCGGCGGCTCAGCCTTGGGTAGGGCCGCAGCCTTGAGGACGTCGATCAAGCTCCTCAATATTTGGACAAATTTATCATGTCTCAGCCGCGACTGCGGCGGTACATAGCCGAAGAACCCAGAGTAGTCTTTGCGTGCTCCTATCGATCTCGTAAAGTTGTTAATGATAGACTCGCGCTGCTCCCTTGTCAGCAATAGAGCCACACTTTCTGTCCCGGCATGTAGACGGGTTAGCGACCACTCTCGCCATTTCTGCTTGGGAAAGAGGCTTTCGAAGGCGCCCTTCTCTTCGGCCTTGTACATAATATAGAGATTGCTGTAGTCACCGGATGACTTCGAATCCATTGCCATAGTAAGACTTGCGCCGGCTTGCGAGAAGGCGATTACGGACTCGGAACTTAGAGTGAAAACGAATAAAAGAAAAAGACAATCTGTTGGAGGCGGAGGGATGAAAGTGTGTCTAACGATGGACCTCGAAGCAGCGGGTGTAATCCGGCCGACACCCCGAGCCCGAAGGCGCCGCTAAATAGGAAACGCCGAGACCAGCTAGCTAATTACCGAATTCGGAGGCTTAAAATTCACCCGAAGATTCGCCGGAGAACCCTTAATAAGGAGACGCGCTAATTAACCAGCTAGGCTACAGTAGGCACCCAAAGCGGGGTTTTGGGCTCAGACCTGACGCTGGAAGGCTGCTTGTCAGCCGCCAACCCAAAGGGGCTTGGCGCGGCAGGTATGAGAGCTGAGGCAAGGCTCTAACTAGGACACCATACATATCACTCGGTTCGGAGCTTCGTCCCAAGATCGTCATGACCGAGAAATATGACCAGCGCAGGCACAATTCTAAGGAGTCCATATGCAAGGAGCTCCCGCACCCATAGAAATGATGATCTGCTAGACAGCTCCGATCCTAAGCTGGGTCAAGCACAATCACGTTCGTCTTATGTCACTCGGCTTCAATTTTAGTAGCCGACCTGACGTCGCTTCGAGCTTCCTGTTTCCGGCGTCCCAATCTACACGCTTGTTCGTCGCACGGTACTGTTCAAAGAATCGACTCCATGCTTCCTTATGGCTGCCTCGGACAATGAAGGTGCCTCAGATGGCGAGAAGGTCACCGTTGGCGTCGGCCCAAGTGCTAGCGGAAGCGATTAATACCACTGGCTATTGTATGATGTCTCTATCTAAACCTCTGACATCGAACCGTATAACCCAAACGCTCCCATTTAATGAAACTCGAGGGTGTACCCAGTATATGACTCCTCATCGACTCATTAATTCAATTCTACTTTGTGATATGAGTAGCCCTTGACGCCAACTGGGTGGAGGAAAGCTTCCTGCACTCTTGCTTGACTAGGAACAGTGCGGTCGGACATGACATTTTTCTACATCAAAAGCTGCAATAAGGGCAGGCGCTGGGACCAACCATCACATCCTTGCTCCTTGTTGATCGAGGTAGCCCCATCATTTGGTACTCAAGCCAATCACCGGTCCCCTAGGAATTCCTGGCCGACAGTATTTGACCATCAAGTGGTAGAGCAAGTGTTCTTCTCGTTACAGGATACCGACTACCAACCCAGAAATATCCGGAGCCCGCGTCTAATGGAGGAAGCTGCTCGAAGCAAAGATCGTGTCCAACACTCTCGTCATATGACCGTGGGGATGGCGAGAAGGACTGGGAGAAGGACTGGGAGAAGGCCAAGACGCTTGCCCTTCAATGGTGGCGAGTTGGGAAACGTGTCGGGGTGGAGTTTCACGTAGTGATTCAGTCTGGGAGTAGTCCAAAGCCAGAATCTACGCTCGAAACTTGTATGGAGGAAGGCTGGGTAGTATACGAGCTGGTAGTGAAGGCCAATTATCAGACGAGATCGATGACCAAGACATTCCCTTCTAATCAGTAGCGATACGCTATGTACAAGGTTCGCGTGCAAGCAACGATGTAAGCGTCTCTAGTATACAATGGCTGGGGGTCAAACTTAGGGTTCCTATTATAAATCAGAGATTCATGGCCGAACAAGACTTTGGTGAGTCGTCGTTGGTCACTGCTCCAGGTATTTAGTATATTTTGTCCCTCCAGAGTTTCGAGAGACGTACCGCATACGCTTCGGAATAACCGGTCAAGGAAGTCCGCTTGGACTTGAAAGAACGGCCGAGCTTATTTCGTATGTATTCTCCCTTCAATCCAGATGCCCATACCTCTTTGCTTGATGGACCCCTTTTGATGCATGTTGCGCTGAGGCCGCAGCCAAAGTTTACCCCCATATGGGGGAACCCCGGCTAAATGTCTGAACGACTGTGCTTCCGACCTGCTTGTTGAGCCATGCAAAATGCCGCACACACTCTCATTAGCTAACCAACTGCTCTAAGCAGCTACGTAAAGCAGTTTACCACAGAGCAGTTGAGTTGATTTAGCAACACCCATCAGCAGCATGGTGTTACAAGGGCGAGCCGGCATCCCGTCTTTCCATGAACCAGTGGTAACTGCGTTTACACTGCTGGGATTCGCGATAACACAGCAGAGTAAGCAATATCAACCGTGTCGATTGCGCCGCACCTGCACACGAAGACAATGGTAATGATGGGAGAAGATGGGACGGGAAAAGCGACTCTCATGGGCTATCTGATGTACAAAGTCGGTAAACCGCTCACAATGTTGCTCTTGCTAAACTCTGTAGTGCGGCGGAGTAGACATGCTCTTGTTTGAAGGGTTGCAGAGAGACGGGCTCAACAAGTATGACCAAATCCTTGCGTACTGCAAGACCAATCACATCAAGCCTTCTTTTCAGGCACGGCATGCCGAGATCTTGCTTCAAGAAGCAGCCGTGGACGCGGGCAGGGTAGATATCGTTGTCTACGTTCTGGACTCATCACCCAAGACCCCACCGGCAAAGATCAGTGTTGAATATATCGAGGCTAGTTGTGTTGTTATTGTTGTTAACAAAATGTACGCTATATTGATCTGAGTGGACTCGACTTCGTGCTAAGACCTGTAGGGATGCCTGCGATTGGTCCGAAAAAAACTACCTCCAAGCTATTGAGCAACACAGATCTCAATTACAGCAACAAGGCCTCGAATTAGAGAATTAGGATATTGAACAGCAGTCTTCCGAGAAAATCACTAACATAGGATTCGCTATTAGTTATTCCATTATCCCAATCTCGGCGCTGTATGGCGAGAACATAATTGAACAAAACTCGAAGTCTCCCTGGTATCTCGAAAAGTCGCCACAGCATAGGATCTTAATCGAAGCTATCGATGCTGCTTCGGAGGACTGATTTTCTGCCCCATATATAATATGAGCTACCCGGCGTTCGGAAGGGCTTGGGTTGTGGCTTTGCGACAAACTTGTAGCTTGGGTGGGCAACATGAGCGGACTACCAGTATAGATCTTATTGGCTGACAACACCACTGCTGAGAACTCAGATGGAAAACTGATGCTTTGGCATCTATTTGTGAAATGCCACATCTAGAACGTCTCGTGCTCAAAACCTTTTCCAGCAAGATTAAACAGTGCCCTCTGCTCTTAACACCGGTTATTATTACTTGCTCTTCGTAATCGGCCGAGAAGCCTGCGATGATTGGAAAGCACCAGTGGGTTGTGTTATCAGCACATCTCGTTGCATGTCCGTTCTTCATATAAATTTCCAGGCTCTGAAGGTAACCAATATCAGCCATCGGCCGGCGAGGAGGACTGCCTGTACGAGGTGCCGGCTACGAACCTGCTGGTACTGCTTGCTTGCAGGCAGTATTCAGCAGAGCCAAATGTCCTCACTAGCTTCACAACAAGAACGCGAGCGTTGTGGTCGATGCCGACGTCTCGAGCGACAGATCACCTCTTTACCTCCAGGACAACAACAACGGCAATGTGCCAACCCACTTGGATTAACGCGTGTGGTGAGACACGTATTATCAAAGAAGCATACCTTAATCGATCGAGATCTCCCTGCCTCACTATTTCAGCTCGTCACACCTATACAACGCGATCGTTGTCGTCGCAGCCCGTCCACTGTCGCCACATCATCGGTTCTACGGGTCGTGAAGTGGGCGTTGCCCGTGAGAGAGAGCTCCTCCTCTCAAGAGTACGGGAACCCAGGGGAGGTTGGAAGAGGGGGAGAGATATGCACAAGCGTACGCGTATACACAGGCTTGCGGCTCCTGTCATCCACGCGTCGCTGGGTGCAAACAGGAGACTCGACGCTCTTGTGCTACTTCTACATGCGAGAGGTTTACGGCTCAAGCACATCTTTTGTCATCCACGCGCCATTGGGTGCATGCAGAGGGTTCGACGCTGCTGGATTACTTCTACATGCAGGGAGCGTTATGGGGAGCCGTACTTCTCCTGTCATCCACGCGCCATTGGAATACGTGCGGGAGGCTTGAGATTCCTGTCATATAGGAAGCGGTCACAATTTGTGCATTCGTGGTCAGACGGTGAGAGGTCTTGTCTCCCTCAACAGACGGTGACACGAAATTCCACTTCTGTGGGAGCTATGTCTCTTCTATGCCTCGGATCGAGAGTTCGAACGCATGGGCAGTGTGCAAACGCGATGCCCCGAGAGTACGGTAAGCCATAACGATTTGCTGCATGGGCAATTCAGGAGTGAAGAGCGCTGCTGTGTGGGCAGTGAGCAAACGCGATGCCCCGAGTGTGTGGAGGTCGTAAACTGGTTCGTATGGGTAGCACAAGAGGGAAGAGTCTTGCTGTTTGGGCAGCGTACAAACGCGATGCCCCGGGTGCGCAAGACGAGATTTATGCGTGTACGCAGGCAAGGATTGAGGAATGTTTGGATATTGGATTCGCAATGGTCGGACTGTACTCAATTCGGCGAGACGGAGCAAGACAAGCAGACAAAGCAAAGAGGGAGATATGTTATTGTGATAGTTACAGTATGCGGTACGAAGCATAGAGCCAGAACGGAGGGAACAGGCATCGCGTATGCGCGAGTCCTGCGACAGTATATAGAGTCTCGCATAGGCCTGTAATGGGTGTTGAATCGAGTAAGAATTAAAAAAAAAAAAAAAAAAAAAAAAAAAAAATATCAGCCATCTTTTCAGGCCATTCATTAGAATCTGCGTGCCTGCAAGATAAATAGGGTGGTATGGTAAACTCCTTAGGAATCGGTACTTTTCGCCGACCGTTCGTCAGATACATTGGCCTCAAAGCCATATCTCCGAAGAACTTGGTCAGTACCGCCTTCCGCTTCATATAGTCCGTGTTGGGTTCAGTCGCGGCCCATCTTTGAACGGAGAATGACCAATTCAGAATTGAATTACGTTGGTTGAACCTTAGTATGTTGTGTACCTATTTGGCCCAATCTCTGTGACTTCCGCTTCGATGTCAATCTGGTACTTTACTTGCGCAGGACCGCTTCTGAAGCTGAAGTTTTACCACGATGACTCCAGTCCTATATTACTGTTCATATCGCCTTTGGTGAGAATATCCTTCGCACAACAACGGGCAAAGTGACATTCGATGTCGGCTTACGAGACGGGGCGTATCTGGTTTCCTCTTGCGGTGTTCTCTCCTAATTAGGAACTCGGCTCTCACGGGGACGCCGGCACGTTTTTGGTTCACGGCGACGAAGAGCTGACCTTTCATAGCCGCATAAGTTGACAAGCACCTTGCTTGCTTAGGGAGCGCAATCCCCCATTTTAGTTGATACTCTCAACCAAATCGAGTTCGTCGCCCGTAACAGTTTCTTCGGGATTATACTGGTCATGGATTACTTCATGTGGCTTGGCTGCTAGACTCATTTCTATGGATAGCACCCAAAGGGCTTCCTCTAACACTATAACGCTGGTGTTAAGAGTTGAAAGAGACAGAGCCTCCCAAGATTTTGCCCGTGCATGACCGTTATGTCTGGCTCAACGTCTATGAATACATTTTGAGTGGGCTTGGAACGTCTTGTTCATAAATATGCAGTTGTTCAACCCCAACCAGCCATGTTTAGCGTAATTGCAGTAAATATATATCACAATCTGACGATTGGAACAGAAGAGACGCAAGACAAAACAAAGGATATGAAGATAAAAGATACGAAACGCACGCCATGTCTATCTATTTTGAGCTAGAAATTGTTATGATCCTTCCAGTGGTGATTAGAGTTTGCGCTTATGTCGACTGGTGGTGGTTATACCTGACCTGGATATAACATAGGATGATACTCATGGTGGCCGCATGTCAAAGTCTTACCACTGCCAAATTTTCGCTGTGCAAGTTACAGAAAGGAGGCTACCGTTCCTCCACTACCTAAGGGTCAGCATTGGATTGGGGGCAGAACAAGGACGACAACGATAATACCTGGCATGCGTTGTGGCAAGAAAATATCAACCGGGCCTCTATTACGTAACGCTCGCTGCGAACTCTAAAGTTAAGAATCATAGCGATTACAGGAAAATTTATAAAGCTCGTGAGCTCAAGAAGCACATTGATCACATCCGTATGTAATTGTCTTCATCATCTCGGGACAGATGTATCTGACTGAAGTTGAAGTCATAGGGATAACCGAAGACTGCATGGTATCAGCTATTGTGATCTATGCCCCTCAAGCTTTCGTATTTACGCAACTGTCTTTTTACGTTCGTTAAGCTCACTCGCCATCGCCTGGCCGACAATATAAATGCTATCCGATTCCAGATCCTGCATTAACTCGTCTTTTACTTTTTGGTAGTAGTCTTCTGGTATATCGTCCATTAAGGATGTGTCCTTGGTCAAAAGAAGCTCGAAGCCCATGTGACGGTACCAAAAGCCTCGGATGAGGCCCTTTTGCATGATCCGTCTTGGGGGATTGAGTCTAAGCAGATATGTGATGACTGATAAATCTGAATACAGCATTGCGTGCTCCAGTAGATTCAATTCATTGCATCGATGTTCCCAATTCATCGGGTTCTTAGCAAGTAACTTCAAGATCTTCTTTCTATCCTTGTCCAGTTTACAAGGTGCTTCAGGTATTGCTGAAAAGAGTCTGATTTGATCAAGAGAGATTTGACTAGTAGTTGCATCTTTTGAATCCACGAGATCGTACTCTGGATTGCTCTTTTTCGATCTTTCTCTTCTTAGACTATTTATCTCCGAAGTGTTTTGCTCTTCCAAAGCTAATTCGTTGGCAGTATTTTCCTCTAGAGAATCTTTTTTCGAAGAATCTTTTTCCAAGGTATGTTTCTTGAAAGAGCTTCTTTTCGAAAGGTTTTTCATTAAGATGTTCTTTTCGGTAGGGTTCAAGGTGTTTTTGCTTTGTTTTCGAGTGATCTTTGCAAATGTTTGGAAAGACAATGTCTAAATATTTATATCTAGTTTGAGCTTGGAAAGTGCTACGAAAAGTTGTCGTCTTATAAGATAAGATATAATGCTTATAATATACTACTAATAAAAAACTATTTTGCAAACTAGAAAAATTAGTCTCTGTAATCTTGCACGTACAATCTGTCGAGCATCAAACATTAATATTTGCATTAATAATAGCAAGTGAGCATTATGCAAAGTCTTTATGTACTACGTCTATGACACTAGCTCTCATCAATTGTTAAGCGTAAATAGGATAGCTCTTTTGCAAGAGATATCGTAAGCTGTATGCTACTATAATGTAGTTCTACTAGCTGATTCTCTGGCGCGCAGATGCAATTCTTCTAGTATTAGATCTAATAGATATTATCTATTGAGTTACAACTCAGAAATCCTATCAGAGACTTGCAGAGCTTTCGGGTTGTCAAATTCTTCGAGTGAAATTGCACTTGCTGCTATATGCTATAGTTCGCATAGCTATAAATCTGACAGTAGTAAGCTGTCGAATGTTATTCTCGTAAATAGTCTAATTTTATAATAAATTGCTATTTAAAATCTCTTAACCTGACTCTGATAACTCTGACAATAATACTGACTCTAATAATTGAATAGTAGTAATGTTGACTCTAATAATAATAATAATAGTAATAATAGTAATAATAATAATAATAATAACAATAATGCTAACTTTAATTATACGAACTATTTGTCTTCTGATCTTCGCATCTAGCAGTGTTAAGATTATTGAAAACTCTCGCTCGCATCTATGTTGCAAATCTTAGTATCTAGAATCTTTACATTATATTACAATTGCTTATTAAAGTCTAATCTTGTTAACTTTATTGTATACTACGTGTGCGCGATAGAATGTCTCGAGCAAATTTTACAATAATAAGAGAGTCAAGTAGATTAGAAACACGTGGAATAAGTTGGCAGTTTTATAGTTCTAAAACTTATTAAGATATAATTTTAGATAACAAATTAAATAGAAAAGACAATTATAAAGAAGCAATACTCTCTTAATTGTAATAATATAAAAGTGTTACAATTCTATAATTATTAATGCTATTCTATTAACAAAGTCTGCAATAATATTGTTTAATTAAATTTAACATTAATCTTAGATTTAGAATATCTTATTAAAGAATTATCTATCAAAACTAGTGCTTATTGCGATTGTAAGATTGCACTAGCAGATTCGTAGTTAACATCTTATACAAGTAATTCTTCTTATCAATTTCTTTGAACAATTAAGAGAAAAAAATAATTTAGTTATTATTATTCAAATTACTATTAATTACAATATTTTTACACTATTGTTATTATATATAAATTTAGTTTTTTGATAAATTTATTTCAACTAAGTTTCTTATTAATTTATTGTTTTTTAAGTTTAATAAAATATATTATAAATATTATGAAATCGAATAAAATGCAAAAAAAGTGCTAACTTATTAATTTTTTTTGAACTGGGATCTATAGTCTTATTCAAGAGAGCTATAATAGGCAACAATAATGCATAGAAGTGTGTAGATTGCTAAGATTAAGTAGTTAGACTATAAACAATAAGATTACGTAATGCAGTCACGTGATTAAGTTAATCGTATTTGATATAGACTGAATCTGGAAAACCGCTGATTTTCAACAATTTTAAATATATTCTTATATATTTAGTCTAGTTCGTCTTTTACTATCGAGAAAACAACTGAACATTTATATATTTTATTATATATATTGTATTAACTATTAGATCTGTTAATAGTTTTCAAATATTAATTTTAATTAATAAGCAATTTTTTTTCTAATTTATCTAAATTTTATTTTTTATTTTTTATTAATAATATAAAGAAAAAAAGTTATATAGAGTTAAGAAAGTGCAAATCAATAGTAAATTCTATTAATAAAACTATTTCAAAGATAAAACAACAAATAAATTTAATTATAATATTTATATTTGAAGTTTTTATATTTAAAAACAATAATAAATAAATAAATAAAGCAATTTAATATTGAACTATTATAATTAGTCTAGCTAATTAATTAATAAGAAACTCGTAGAATCTATTATATAGAATTTTCTAAATTTATTACAAAATAATTAAATTTAATAATTCTTGAGACTATTAAATTAAATCTAATATTAGATCAAAATATTAACTTAAACGTTATAATAAGATTTAATTCTTCAATTCTTTAATAAAACATTTCTGCTTATAATAGAAGTAGAATTTTCAATATTTGTATTTTATATAGTACTTATCTTTCAATGTATTATAAATAAATTATCAAACTATTTATTATATTTTCTATTTCTCTTGTTTTTCTTTTTTTCTATTAGAATAACAATATCACAAATTTCTAGTATATTTTAATTTGATATTTTTTAATAATTTGTCAAAAACTTATGTTTTTGTTAATTATTATTTTTCTTTCGTTTCTCTATTGTTTCTCTATTTTTTTCTAATTCTTGCTATTGTTTTTGCTAGTAATTCTATAAAAACAATGTTTAAATATTAATTATCAATTCTACTTATTTGGATTTAACAATCAAATAATACTTTGAACAATTTATAATATAAATTTATAACCAAGCTATAAATTTATTGTTGAATTTCTATTTACAAGAAAATAAGAATAAAAATCTTAAAAGAGATTTAGTTCTTATATAAAGATTAAATATAAACATATAATAGAATATTGATTACACTAGAGCATAGACTTTGTTTTTACGATAAAATATATAGAATTGCAAATTTATGTTATAGTGTTAGATTAGCAGTCTGTTAACTCGACTTGTCGATTAAATCAATCTTCGTTTCAATCTTACTTATCTTAATCTTGGTCAATCTAGATCAGACTGAGTCAAACTAGCCCAGGATTAAGTCTAGCTAGATTGGGTCAACCTTGCTAGACATAAAGTCTGCAACCTTATATAGTTAACATTGCTTTTATTCTCTTCTTAATTTCTTGTCTTTTGTTCTGTACATTAAATCTAGTATAGATCTAAGTTCTATTCAGTTACTAATCTAGATATCTCTTCCAATAAGTAGTTGCAAGTCTAGTTCCTGACAATTTAGAAGTATGTTACAAAATTTGTTATATTTATATGTATTATTTCTTGAGTTAAATCGTAGTAACGCGAATGCTTGTAATAATTTTGACGCAATAACTGAATTGTTTTATTATAAAACATTAAATTATAAGATTCTTCGAAGATAATTTGTCTTAATAATCAAATTCTATAAGATAATTATTATAAACAAATGTTGCATATAAGATAATATATATTAGAGAATAGTTAGATAGATAGATATCTAGTATATAGTAGTTGGTTTGATTGATAATAATAATAATGTTCAGCAAACTATATGCCTCGGAGCAGAATATCTATGTGTATCTGCCAAGACTAACTCTATGCAGGCTCTAGACTGCATATCTCTGAGAGAATTTCGTAATAATATAATATAAGATAACATAAGCAACAATTAATCAAACAACGCACTAAAAACTGTCAGAGAATAGAGCTGATAGACTAGTATATAGTTGATTGACGAGAATACTAGCTATACAGAACTAACTATATATAGAAAATGGGTAGAAGTACTATAAGTGTCAAGACGCTAGCTATTACCCGTAGTATACCCGAAGCTATAGGACTGAGGCCCGGTGAGCGAAGTCTGTCTTAGCTAGAACCCGTGACAAAACTAGCGTACGTCTACAATAATTATTTTATAAAATTTAAGAATAAGACTTAATTTATTTATCGAAATCGATTAAGTATATTCAATAACTTAATTGTTTAACAATACAATATAAGACAGCACTAAAGATTAATTTGAAACATTTATATACTAGTGCTTTTCAAGTTGTATCTTTTAATCTCTTAGAACAACATATAATATACTTTAATGCAAACGAAATATGTTGCAAAGTACTTAACAAGTTAACAATATATATTGCAAAGAACTTCAAAAGTACGTTTGAAGTAAAACAACACAATATTATAATAATATTGCGTTTAAGTAATATATAGTTTTCTTTTCTACTATAATTAGCTTCAAGCAAAGCAAGAGTTATAGTATTGAAGACGTGATTGTTGCGTATATATATATTGAAGTTGCAACAAAATCTAGACTTTTTGCTTTAATGCTAGCACAATTACATACTATCTCTATAGAATAAAATATCTCTTAGTAGCGTCGGATGCTCTCTATGGAAAACCTTAAATAAGAATTCAATAAAACGACTATCCGGATTAATTGACAACTGTTGACTCAATTAGAAAGCAAAAGATAAGCTGATAAGCTTTATAGAAATTTAGTGTGCATCCGAGAGCCCAAACTTCGTATCTTAATAAGATTGTTACTTGTTAATATTTTGACATAATTTATAATTACACTTATAGCGCTCACTCAAGTCTATATATAGAATCAAAAACTATGTTAAACAATCAAGTATTAACTATATAGCAAGTATAGACTGGTTGTTGATTCGGTTTTCGGTTTCAACTTTTGGAACCAACCCGAACCAACGGTTCCAATATTTAGAACCGAACCGAAAACCGGTTTTTTCAGAACCGAATCGAACCGAATTAACTCGGTTTTTATTTCCAAAATTAGAAATCAAACCAACGCCAAAAAAAACTAAAAATTGATCTAAATTAACTAGTTTAAATATATTTGCAATTGTTGCGCAGTGCGACGACAACATGCCTGAAGCAAGCACACTGAAGCACTGACCGGCGGGCAGGGCAGAGAGCTGCCCGGCAGTTATAATTGGCTCGCTTAGCTGATTGGTTTAGATTAATTCAATCTGGCCCAGATGCGCTAAGCCCAATCGGGACTAGCTCTGGGGCTGCAATATATCTCGCACTCTCTGCACTTGATATATTAACTATTATCTAATAGATAGTTAATCTATTACGTTGTTCGTCACATCTTTCAATAGCAATTATCTTTAATATTTATTATAATAACTACTATTATGCATTACATATATGGATTACTTTTGCAGAAATATTGTATTTTTAAAGAAATTACTATTTATATAATTCAATTTTCGGTTTCAATATTAGGAATTAAACCGATCTTTTGGTTCCAACTTTAGGAACTAAACCGACCCAATTCGATTCGATTTCCCGAATCAAACTCGGTTTCCCGAACCGACGCGATCAGTCTAAGCAAATAATAGAAATTTTGCATCTTCAAGACGTACATACTACACTATACATAAATCTTTAAATAGTTCTAGAATTCTTCTCTACCGATAATTCTTTGACAAAAATTTCGGGTCTTTTTTATAATATACTATAATAAAATATCAATATTGTTACTTAATAAAATATACTAAAATCTAGTAACAAGCATAGCTTAATCAATTAAATATATTGTTATTAAATTTTTATTACATAACAAATATAAAAGTGTTAATACTAAAAACGTAATATAAATATTTTTAGTGTGTTATTATTAAAGTTTATATTAAAGAGTTAAATATTAGAGATTTTGCTTTTAAATCTTATATTAGACAAAGAAATTCTACTTAAAGTGTTATCTTATCGTATTAAACATTAGTAAATAAGATAATAGCATTGCAAAAGAAATCTAAAATCTAAATATACTACGTTATTCTAAAAGAATATCTCTTAGTAGCGTCAGATGCTTCCGATGGGAAACCTTAAATGAGAATTCAATGGAACGGCTATCCGGACCAATTGAAGAAACGTTACTCAACTAGGAAGCAAAAGATAAACAGACAAGTCCTGTCAAAATTTCTATGCGCCGGAGAGAGCAAACTTCGCACCTTAATAATATTGCCTCTCTTTGACATTTCCAAGTGATTTTTAATTACGCACGTAGCATTGATCAAGATCTACACGTGGAATCAAAAACCATGTCAAAATGTGAAGTATTGAGTACGTTGCAAGCGACGGGGATTTTGCATCTCAGATATGGCAGACAACTTGGTAAGCCACTTTTGTGCGCTCGGGAGCCCAAATTTCGCACTTGAATAACATCGTCACTTTATGACATAATATCTTGATTTTTAATTACACACGTAGTACTCAATCAGCTCTACATGTAGATACAAAAATAATATCAAACAATCAAGTATTAACTACGTGGCAAGCGATAGGAATTTCGCATCTCCAAGACGTAGATACTACGCTATATGTAAACCTATAAATAATTCTAGAATTCTTTATTTTCTATCGAAATTTTTTTGAGAAAAATATTAGATCTTCTTTATTACAGCAAGAAGAGAGTCTTAGCAATAAAAACTTTGCAATATCAAGATACATTAATATTAGTTGCTTAATATTACGCATTTGACTATCTTATTATAATAGCATTATAATTTCTATTATAACGTATTATATATTTGCATTATTTTTTTAACATTTGTAACAGAACAATTGTATTACTGCGTCAAAAGTATCTGCAAGATATTTGCGCGCTATAATTGTAATTAATTATCTCGCATCTATATACTACTTCAAACGTAATAGTACAATTGTTCTGTTATATATTGACTATAATATTTAAATTTCAACTAATTATAGTTAAAATTGAATCTTGAATTATCTTGAATTATATTATTTGATTTTCGATTTCAAATTATAATATTGAATTAAATTCAATTTCTTGAATCGACACAATTAATTTATATAATTAATACTAATTACTTAATATTATCTATTCTATTAAAACAATATTACTGTTACGCTGCTATCTAGAGACTAGACTATCAGAGTAGATTGATATTGTTAAAAAGATCTATGAACGTCTTCAAACAATGCAAGCAGTTACTTGATACAAGAGATTGCAACTAAGTTATGTTTTTACGTTCTATAAACTTTTACAGTAGTTCAATAAATCTAGTATTACTGATAGAGATAACTAAGTAGAAGCACAAATGCTTTTGAGTTTTAATATAATAATTGAAATAGAACTTATTTTATTATTTTTAGCAATTAATAGTTTAACTATTAGCTACAATTATATAATTTAAAAATAAATTTATAAGTTGCAATATTTTATATCTTTTATATCTTAGACTTATATACTAGTAATCAATTATAAAATTAATGTTAATTTAATTAAAATATCTACTAATAACAAGTAAAGTTAATTTTAAAATAAATATAATTCTAGACAAAAACAACTTAAATTATAGATTAATTTAAGACAATTTATATTTAAAGAAATGCTAAAACATTATACTAGATTTAATTGAGACTAGTGTTTCTTTTAAAGAACTTTTATCTTCTAATTCAATCTTATAATAAGTAGTTTTATTATATAATTATATTGAATTTTATTAGATTAATTATTATAATAGAAGAAAATATTAAAATTAAGAAAAGATATTCAGAAAGTGATCTTGCGAAGTTAAGCGTAATAATATTATAATATCGCAAATCTTATAAAATTCGTAATAGAAAATTCTAATTTTAGCAACTTTAAAATATCTTATTTATTTGATTATATTAATGTTAAACAAAGCAAAAGTATATAATCTTTTTATCAACTAAATAGTTAAATAATGCTTTCAAAAATTGTATAATCTACTAATAAATAAATATATTTAAATAAGTTATATCAAAATATCAATTTATAAAAGATAAACAAAGAAGCATCTTTAATACAATTATCTTGAACTATATCTAAATATGTAAGATATTTACAAGAGAAATTTCTACTAAATAGAATCTTGTCTTGAGCGTAATCTTCGATCTAATTTTTTCGTTTATTTTTATATAAGTAGTGAATTGAAATGTATCGCAAAAGTACAAGCTAATGTAGATACTAAGAGTAACAACTTTATTAATAATGCTCTATTGATTCTTCTGCTAACGATAGTGTTGCTTAGCGTATTCTATTGAAGGAGTTAATTATAACACTAAGACGTTGTGCTGACAACGCTGTTCCCGGAGACCGAGAGCTGACATAGATAAAGTCAAGATTTATGCTTGTTTCGTAAGCGAAATAATAGAATGTATTGCTCAGATCTTGAATTATGTTATCTTAGACTTCTTAACTCTACAAAATTTTGAATTGTAATATCGTGAGCTTTACAATGTCGAAAAGATGCTTTTAATAAAGACTTCACTCTAAATAAAAATCCAGAAAACAATAAGATTATCTTGCTTTGCTCCTAAATAGCTCTCTTACAGAGTTAGTCTTATTAGTTGCGTTAAACTCTGATATACTTAACGCAATTGCAGACTTACATTTTAGCGCGAAGAAGACGTTATCAGACTAATCGATCAGCAACTGATTATTCTTGTAACATCTTTGCGTTACTTGTTAATTATTTGTTTTTGTTATCTTAATCTTATCTTATCAATTTTCTTGCCTTAGATCTCGGAGTGAAAATGCTATGCTGACGAAAGTCAACAGTACTTTCACGAAGACTGCTTGCTTGTTGTTGATTCTAAAGGAATTTGACGCAAACACGTTAGAAAACTAAGACAAGAATTATTTATTTTTGTGATCTATCGCAATCTCTCTCCTCTTTCTTTTGTTCTATCTGAACGTTTACACTCAAATGCTCGAAATTTCAGGTAACATCCATTTATTTTTGAGACAATCAAACGCATTTTAAGTATTGGCGAGAGCATCTGTGTTCAATTCGTCTCAATCGTGGAGTTCAAGCGATCGGAACGGGTTGACTACTCACGGCAGCTGTCGCTAGCGTGATATGCTAGGAGTAGCTAGATAGCTCCGCGTTGAAGAAATCGTGTGCGCTAACAGATTCTTATCTTTACGTCCTCTGTCTATGTAGACGAAGTTCGCGAGATTGTTGATTATCTTGATAACTTGGGCAGCTTATGTGAAGTGCCCGTATAATCCCTAGGAAGCCAGAGATTTCTATGGCTCGGAACATCACTGCTCAAGAAAAATTTGCAAAAACTGCCTTTTCTAGATAAGTTAGTCGCACCTATCTCTCATCTATGGGAATTATCTGAAGCTTCGAATTTCCGAATTTTCGATTTTACACAAACCAATTCGAGGTTGAATCTTCGTCTTGAAGATCTCTTAAATTTAGCGTGCTCGCTTATACACGTTCTTGAGAACAAGATTACAGATTTTCTTATTGTTTTTCTTATGTGAGCTTTCCGTACAAATAGCTCAGACATTATTAAAATACCGGTTATATAGAAGTGTTACACAATATTTGTCAACTTAAACAACGAAGATTCCGATACATCCCATAACGCCCTGGTGTTCTGAGATCTGGTAAACCGTTATGTATGTGTTCAAACCAAAGTTTCTCTTACAGTACTAACGCAAAAGTCTGCGTACGTACACCAACGCCTTATTAAAACCCATCAACTTTCTAGGCAACACAATAAACTTTGTAGTTAATAGAATTCTTTAATTCGAACACTTATTCTAAAACTTAGTAGATCACGTTAATGTGTCGACTCAAAATTTTATTTGATGTGCGTTGAACTGAACAAAGTGGATAACAATCAGAAGCGAGTTGAAAAGCATCGATTTTGTATGGGAAAATCCTAATTATTACTTCTTATCGCATATATGGTTATGCACTTTCAAACAACGTATTGATCTCGGAATTGTGAATTAGCAAAGTTTGAGATCTACCAAAGATCTAGAAGCTTTGAAATTTATAGAATTTTATCAGACAATCTCGATATTGTTACACGGTTGCGCAAAGAGGGTGTTTTGGTGTAAAACAGGGACTGTACGCAGACTTTTGCGGAGGTACTGTACTGCTTCTCGCCAGATTATCTTTCCCATCCAGCGGTATCTGCTAGTGGTATGCTTGTATTCAGGCAAGAATACTACCGACATCATCTAGAACGAGAAAAAGGATGATATGGAGGTATTAATTTGAGAAAGACTAAGAGACGGTGGAGTAGAGCTCGCTCAGATGAACAAAATCATACATCCAGAAATCATACATACAGGAGTCTGAATCACCTACCGTGCATTCTTGTGATTCGGAAACCTCGCAACGCTGTAAGTTTCTATTCTTTGACGTAGTACGAGTGTCATAGAGAATGGGTAGTTGCCATACCAAAAAGACAGGGAGAACGGGAGACGCAGTGTCCAGCGAAGTTCTTGAAACGAAGGCAAGTTAGAGGGATAGAGAGATTCCGCTACGATTCTCGTGTTATGGCTGTTCGTAATCTGCTTTATCACGCAGATATAACGGTCACCAGCCAGGGCTTCCGATCTTCTTCTGCCTTTCCTGCGGCCGCCTGTCTAGTTTGTTCTTTTAATAAAGAGTTCTGGCTTTCACGTAGGGAGTTTCGATGCCGGATTCCTATTACCGATGATGGCCCTGTCTGGATTGCAACGTCAAAGCCCGCAACAGGCGATGCTGCATGTAAATATGGCCCGATAGTTCCTTTCACCTCTTTGCTTGTGCGCCGTGTTCTGGTCCTTCAGGTCTACTGTGACTCTTCAAGCGATGCATTCGCGGGGCCCTTCATCCTCCTCCATGTTCTCCTACAGCGCGTGGCCCGGTGTCCACGTTTGCGACAGAATTAATCCTTATGCGTTTCGAGAGCTTCGACAGGAAAAGGATATCATTACCGGATCCTAGGGAGCAAACATCGTCGGTATGGATCATTGTAGGCGGTACGCATGAGACCAGGCTACTTGCCATTAGGGAGCTGCTCCCTGCTCTTTATATGTCGCGGATGCCCGTCGTTATTCTTGGCTCGGGTCCTCTTCAGGACGCTTCCTTGGTTGTTGACCGAGGGTCTATCGTGACGAATTGCGAGCTGCTAATGCTTTCATCTGCACAAGTCGGCGCGCAAACGGAAGGTGAGAGACACGCATGTCGGGCCTCAGACCGGGAGACGGACATGAGAGAGCCTTGAAAGATCGGCGGCTCATTGTGAAACAGTGCATCGCTCAGCCGCGGACGTTTTCGATTAAAGGAGGAAGCAGACAAACCAAAAGAGCAAGAGGATATCCATTGCTGTAGAGTCTGCGGGCTCCAGCGGCTGTGCCACTGGCCACGGGTGAGACCGCGAATGAACTCAAAGCAAATATTTATCAACAGAATGGCGGTGGCTATTTTGCTCTGTTCACGGATGGGTAGTGGCTTGACTTCGAACGAGGTTCCGGGATGGCAGCTATTTCTAGGCAGCGCTGGGGATGCTGGTGGAGAGTTGAGAATTTCCGGAGCGGGGGTCAGCGTCCAACGACTGTCTTGCTTGCCATGGTGACGAGGCCGCGGTGATAGGGGCGGTTGCCATGGCTGATATGCGGCAATTTATTGGAGGGGGAACAATGAAAGAGATCTGTGCAAGTGATGTGGGTTGCCTTGGACAACAAGCCCAACATCTGCGCTCGATCCAGCTCGTCTGCTCTCATACCTTAGGGGAGGCCAGATAAACTGTGTAGGGGATACCACGGCTGGCGCAGTTGCGAGACTTGGAATGTTTTGACAAAGGTGGTTAAGTGGCCCGAAGAGAATTCGCTCTTTCTGACTTAGTGGAAAGAATCGATTGAACCGAAAGAATAATCTTAGCAGATGCTCAAGATCCGGTACGTTGCGAGATGCCAAGCAGCAGGAAGAAGATAATTTAGCGGTACGCGGAGAGCAGGCACAATAGCGTGCCTGCTCAGCGAGACCGTTGTGGTCTGGTCTGGGTTGGTGTACCATTGGCTGCGGGCAAGTAGTGTGAATGATCTACATTGAAGCCACTGCCACCACATATGAGTTAGAGAGGAGGACGTACTCAACAATGCCTGCCAGCGGTGACATTAATTAGGGGGTTAATGAACCTACGATGCTTGTGGAAAATTAGTACTGGCGGATTGGCCTAGATAATTTGCCTGACACTTCAGTCGGGCTCGTTGCTGGATAGCTTGCTTGATCAGCTGCTGGTTCTCTAACAAGCGATGAAGCATGCAGCGCCACTGACCTAGGGTATGAGCAGGTCGTCTTACACAGTATTCCACTGCTGCTGCGTCTCCCCACTTGACCGACTGCTCTCTCGGAGGTGTGCTCTCTTCCCATGAGCTTAGGTGGCTGCCATACCCGGAGAGTCCCGCGATGGCTGGTGAAGATCCAGAGCCTCGAAATGGTTGAGAGGAGTATGTGGGGGAGCTATTCGGGGTGATCTGAAAAGAAAAATAGATGGTGAAGTTTCTAGACGAAAGTTATGTGGTGGTTCCCAAAATGTAGAGGTTGCCTTGTAGATTGAGCAAGGAACTGACTGGCAAGTGAGTTAAGGCTTCAGCATCATCAATGAGATCTGCTGGAGCCTGAAAACGTCAATTTTGATATATGTATGGGTTGGTTTCAAGCTCAGCAGCAATTCATAGCCCCCGTTGTCAGTAGCTGGTGGCTCCCTGGTCAATTGAAATTTATCTTCTCCCTACTTGTAGCTCCTGCTGGTAGCAAAGCAGGTTCGTTAGACCTCAACTGCAGGGTTCCCAATCCGTCGCCACAGCTCGGCATAGCATCCTGATTCTCTCGCGTCCTCTGCTGCCTCTACACATATCAGTAATGAGAAGGGTTGATCGCACATCAGTGAAACTTTGGTGACCCGCGCCACTGAAAATGCCTCCTTCCATTATCCCTTTCACACCTCCACCTCCCATCGAGCTGAGCGAGCAGAATGGAAAAGATCTAGCCGAGATTTTGAGGGTCTACGAAGTTTTTGGCGGCTTCACTGCGGTGGGAGGCTACACCACAAGTCAAGGCGAGGAGGTGGAGGTTTATATGACATTCATAAACCGTACCATTGAAGCATACCCTCCGCTCTACTACATCTTTGAGGCCGGTGGCGGTCGCGGAGCGATGCCTGTCCGGAGGACCTCGCAGGCCTTTGGAGCGGGCCTGGGCGGTCTTCTATTGATTCGCTGGGGTCAGGAGCATGGACAAATCGATGCCGACTTCGACGTGATGGAGCAAGAGAATCAGGTCGTGTTCACGCCGGACCTTCTATCGAAATGGGGCAAAGCTTTCGCAGCATGGGCGGACACGACGACGGCGGCGGCAGTCCATCGAGAATACGTCGTGCCCTATGTGGCTCCGGCTGACGCAGGAGGTGCGTTACGAAGGGCCAGGAGGTATACTAGGAGAGCTAGGAGAGGGGTGATGAGGACTAGGGAAAGATTGGCGGATGGAGGGGGTGGAAGCTGACGGACTGGATGGGTGTGGAGGAGCCGTCTGAGGAGACGGCCAATGACCAGGGTGCTCTGGGGCTGAGCACTACAGGGCTGGATACATGGCCATGATTCCGCAATTTCTGAGATGCCACCATGCTCACCTATGCGTGAGTACACGTCATTGAATGAGAATAAAAAGCTTCTCTCTTTGTGGGCCTAGCATCTGATCGTATTTGTATGCATGGCGATGCCATTTGCGAGACCACTACTAGATTTCTCGGGCGCTGCGGTAAGCGTCTTCGGCTACTCGCAGATCGACCCTTAGCCGAATCTTAAGAGCGAAGTCCTTCCGGCCTTTGTCTTGCCGCCTCCATCGGCGCTAAAATGTCATGTAAATCCCCGGGCCACATGTATACCGGTACTGATGAGCATCTGAAGTAAAAGGGTCATTTATCGAAACAAGGGGTACTGTTTGCAGTTAGATGCTGATAGTTTGAGGTAAGATACTGCTCCTTGTGGGCGTGCGAACCTGGAGTGATGGACTGGATGCTTGCTATCAACGCGCAACGCTTCGCATGACCCGAAGTTCGCCTATGATGATCTGTCAGCAGTGGACAGTCCGAACTACGAGACAGTGAATGAGACGTCAAAGTGTTTGGGGTGGTAAAACCTTGACTAGGATCTCGCTAAGACCAGCATTCAGACATATGGCGAGCAGCCACGTCAGGAGCTCGGACGAGTTTGGCTCTCCGTTTGACTCCTGCCCATGCCCGACCTATTCGGTGATAACATGAAATCCGTACGAGTCGGCCACTCTTAGTCCCTGACGCCATGCGCATAAAGACACTGCGCTATTGCTGCACATCATTGTGTGGCTCTTTGGTCTTGAATGGCCATCTCCTTCTACAATCGACCACCCATGGTAAAAGACTATGGTGCGAAGGGCGGCGCACTGACTGATGTTCAGGATAATGTCGACGGCCTTACTATGTTGGATTTGGCATGTTTTGACTGACGATTGTAAATTGGGATCGAGCGTTTTGTTAGTGGTGTACAAACAATATACATCAGCAGGTTTGAGAAACGCTTTAATGTCGAATGGCGAGCCTTCCGTCCCTAGCTCTCGAAGAATAGTTTTGGTAAGAACGCTCTCCCTAACGGCGGAGTAGACGGCATGAAGCCTTGGGGACGCATGGACAAGCGCCGACAAGGTTTTTATGTCGGATACTTGGCTAACAATAGCCATTATAAGCTCCGTTGGTAGGTTCTCCACCTTGTTGGCAGAGGCCATCGTGGGACGCGGGACTGAGGTGCTTCAATGACATGGTAGACCGCAAATAGTTTCAGTGAATTACGCGAAAGGATTGCTTGATTAGACTGCTTGGCGTATGTGTGTCTTCCGTTGAGGCTATCTTATCTGCTGCACAGGAAAATCTGAGGGCAAAGATGATGCGTTTGATGGCGACAGATTCTCGGAGTGATACTAGGATCGTACTGTCTTGCCAGCAAACAAAGACCCGTATGAAGGTAGGCGATCTCACTATGGCAATGCCGCGCTTCAATTGAGGGTGAGGTGGCGTTCGTTTCGCAAATTGTCTGCAATTTGTGTTGCAACAAAAGCAGGAGAAAATTCCCATAAAGAGAGCCCTGCAGGACAGGGGGGCTAGTGCCGGGGATGAGGGAGATTAAGGGGGCAGTGCTTGGCCGTCTGCCATACTATTTAGTATGGCAATTGCCCATTGCACTTTCCTCTTTCCTCCCCTTCCTCATTGCATTCGGCATGGCGGGCTATAAAACCTTTGCCTCCATCAGGCTGTACCATCAGGAGTTTGTTACTCGCGCTATCCGGATGGGTCAGGATAATCCTCTATACTGGACATCGTCTTATCCCGAGGCAGAGTGGAAGCTCGTCGACGCTCCTAAGAAGCAATTCGATTCTCCATCGTCGTTGGTAACCTCGCGGAGGTCCTACTTGGCTGTCAGCTCTGCAAAGGATGCCCCGATGCCCGCATCCGGTGGGCCATTCACCATGACAAACGGTGCCTGCCGTCAGTGGGCCAGGTATGGCGAATGCAGCAATGGTGGCAACTGCAGATATAAGCACATATGCATACCTTGCCAGGAAACTCACAATCCTAACCGTTGCCCCAATAAGGCATGACTTTTGGCGACCTTGTCGCCTCCTTCATTTTCTGACATGCATAGCTCGCTGATCTTCGTGTCGGAGGGCTTTCCATATGATTTAGCACCGTCAGACGAGCCTGATTTGCCGTCAAGTGGGTCTCTATTGGTAGAGAGGTGGTGCAAATGCCTGGAAAAGCATTCTGATAGATATTTCGTTTCTGCCCTCTTAGACATAATTACGCGAGGCGCTAAAATCGGATATATCGGCCCGCATATTTTCCGCATAGATGCAAATCACATCTCTGCAAACGAAGCTCCTGACATACTCACCGCAGACGTCAATAAGCAGTTGCAGGCAGATCGTTTGACTGCACTATCTGCTCCGCTACCTAATCCATATGTGTGCTCATCATTAGGCCTTGTGCCAAAGCACGACGGTGGTTGGACGCGCATCCATGATCTTTCCTTCTCTAAAAATATCTTCGTCAATGACGGTATACCTCGCGATCGAGGAGCTCTCGAATACGTCGCGGTTGATAATGTCATTGCGACTCTTATTGCACAAGAGCGACGAGCAATACTTCTTAAGAAGAATCTCGCTAACGTCTTTAGGCATGTGTCGATTGCGATATCTGATCGATGATTATTAGACTTTCAGTGGAATCTCGTTTTCTATATGGAAAATTTCCTACCCTTTGGCCTGCGAATTGCTTCTTTTCTTTTTGATCTATTTGCAAAGATCTTACATTGAATGCTAATGCATCTTTTTGGGTGGCGAATTCTTCTGCACTATCTGGACGATTTCTTTGTCGTTCTATTGCTCTTTATCGACGTCTCTCTTTATCAAAAAGAGTGGAATCTGCTCTGCGGCCTTTTAGGACTACGAAGCAATAAAAAGAAGAGACAGTTAGATCATCAAATAGAGTTTCTGAGCATCAAAATAGATAGTAAAGCAATAGAGACACGACTGCCTTTTGCTAAGCTGCAACGAGCTCGTGATCTCGTCGTTGCAACGACAAAAGCAAAGACGCTTTCGCATCAAAGTCTAGAGATTCTAGTAGACTTTCTATTCTTTTGTGCCAAAGTAGTAGTGTCGGGACGCGCCTTTTTGAGCATCTTATACGTCTTCTTGGCAAGAGATATGCGATATCACAGCATTATCGCTTCTATGGCAAGGGACATAGTCTGATGACATCATTTTCTGCCGCATTGGAACGACATTAAGATTCTATAGTTCGTGGCCTCTTAGTCGACCTCTTATATATAGACGAATGCGTTCAGTTCCTGGAGTATAGACGATTACTAAATATCTTATAAAAGCAGCACGCCTGTTGACGTCTTTACTGAGCGCTATTCTACTTGCATTAAGAGCAAGGCTCTTTATATTAACATCTACGAGATAAGAGCGATTCTCTATGCTTTTCGTTTTTGGCTGCCTCGTCTTTGCGGCGACAAAATTATTATTTATGATAATAATGCTGCTGTTGTTGTTGGTCTTAATAAAGAATCTATTCGTGGCGATTCTAAGGGTCCACTGCGAGATATTGCCATGCTTCTTGCCCTTAACAATATATTAATAGAGTCGATTTGAATCGACTCTAAATCAAACGATCTTGCAGACTTGCTTTCACGCGATAAGTACAAAACTATTGTTAACAAATATTTATAGTTAGCGCATCTCGCCGTTTAGACTCTCGCGATTCTCTCGATTTCTAGTACGCGGAGATGTTTTTAGATCGAAATGCAATCCTCTTCCTATGATGAAGGCTTGCTACTACTACAAGAGATCTTTATTCGACGATCTTTAAGAGCTATATGCGGCACTGTCGTCTTTATCTTGACTGCAGTGCTCTGTCTGCCACTATTTAAAGTTTTGTCAATTGGGCTGCTTGTTTAGATCTCGATCGCATTAAAACAAAGACTATTAAAGAATATATCTGCGATCTTCGCTTTGCTCACATCGATAAAGATTATTTCGATTACACGATCTTTAGTAGCTCGCTTCTTCTTCGCGTTATACGCGATATTAAACGTTGTTAGAACGACGATGTTCTTCGTAAACGCAAAACTATTACACGGAACGTCTTATTAAGTGTTCTATCTATCTTTGACGTTATCACACGATTAGACGCTACTTTTCACGCTGTCTTCTGTCTTGTCTTTGCAGATTTTCTGCGGGCAGACAAAGTCTCGGGACTAAATATTATAATAGATATCTTAGAAGTAAAACAGAGACAGATCTAGACGCAGCTATTTAACAGTTTCTAGAATCTATCAGATTAACGTTAGACGATTATTCAGAACAAGCAGATCGACTTGAAAGTCTCGAATCTAAATATCGAGATAGATATATCAGAAAAGAAACAGACGCAGATTTAGACGCAGCTATTTAACAGTTTTAAGAATCTCTTAATTATTACACGTCTCGTACTCTTGATAGACTAAGATCTAATATTCTTGTAACTAGACTGCATATTGAAGCTAAAGACTAATTATTAATTTATCGAACTGTCTCTATTACGATATCTCTAATCGCTCTACTTATAACTCGCTCTCTTGAGACTTCAGATAGACAAAACTTACTTATTGAAGTTGCTGACTTAATTTCTGACGCGACAGCAATCGCTCTAATAGTGACGAAATTATTATATAAAATAATCCAACTTTTGGAACTTGATCGTAAGATTATTGCGATCTCTCTCAACAAACTACGCGCGAATATCTTCGATCTCCAGCAGAAATATTCTTAGTTAGCAGAAGATTATATTAGTCTTCGAAATCAGCTTGATACTTTAACAACTATAGTGTATCGATCTAATAAACTCAATCTGTCGACAGAAAGTACGCGCCGATTTTATTAGTATTACAACACGGATCAGAAGCTGAAGCAGATAATTGGAAATATTCGAAAACTGTCTGATTTTGAGCAATTTCACCGGATCCCGACCGAGAATAAGCTGAAAGCCGCCGCAGTCTTGGAATTAGTCGTGATTATTAATATAAGCAAGTATCGCTGCGATACATTAATTATTGAGAAACGCAAGCTTCAGACATTACGACTTCCTGATCTAGACAGCAAAGATATTCGGGCTCGCGCAGTAGTCTTAAAAAGATCAGAACAGCAGCTATTGAAGTAACTGTGGAACACAATTGAGAAGCCGATTCTAGATATACTGGAATTTATTCAAGTGCCGAGTGGTAGTTGGCCCCGGATATAATGAATTTCCATCGAATCTCTTATCAAGTTTTCTCTTTATGTCGCGGGAGATTATTCTCGCGGCTTCTGCAATACAATTCTGGACCGAGTAATCTTATCTTATAGCTCTTTAATCCGAGCGCTTATTCAAAGTCACCAAGGACATTTAAGAGTGAAGATGGCACCGGAAGTAGATAAGACTATTCTGATAGATATAGAAATAATGTCAGACCAGAATTATCTTCGATATATGTCGGAGAAGATTTCAAAATTGAGTTGTCTATATCGATCGATGCAGCTGAATATAACAATACTACAAGCTCGCCAGAACAATGTTCTCTTCGCGCTACAAGACTGCAGAATTTTCTACTTTGTCAACTATAGATTTACGTATCCGTCGGATCTATTAAAGAGCTCTCTAATTCTTAGCGACGAACCGCTTACTGTAGAAAGTCTGTTCGAGCTAAATCTGCACAATCGCGCGTTATTTCTTGCTTATTTCTCGGCGTGCGAGACAGAAGAGATCAAGCACAATAATCTTATAGACGAGACGCTTTATCTGATCAGCGCGTACTAGCTTGCCGATTTCCGGCATGTTATCGATACGTTGTGGAAGGTAAACAATCAGTTATATGTTGAGACGGCGGCTATAATATACGAGTAGATAAAACAAGAAAATCTGAGCGACAATTCTGTAACAAAAGATCTCTATCAGGCGAGTCGATCTCTTCGTAGTCAATAGAACTCGGAAAGTGCAGTTCGTATATTGAAGCGCATAGTCGTCGTTCGCGCTAAGAGTAATTCCGTGACAATAAAACAGTTACGCTTATATCAAGCAACAACAAGAGATTCAAGAACAGCCGAACTATACGAGAATCAGCCGCTTTATTGGATTCTATTTGTATATTACAGAATCTAAAGATATTGTTCAACGCGTGCATTTAGTCTCTGTAGTCCGAATAGCTGTCAAAGATAGAGTCTTAGTCTTGTAATATCTCTATATTTGCGATACAATAATCGCATACGTATCATTGAGTACACGCTATATTGAGCGTGAGAAGATGTCGTTGCGGAAACGAAAAAAGATATTGCTGGTAGTAAACAATTGATAGAGCGCTTTTGTAGAATAGAGAACAATATCTGCTGGAATAGATTAGAAGAACAGATTTTAAGAACTACTGTTGTACAGTATCTTGCGATTAATTTACAGAGACTACACTATTCTGCATTGATAGTTTCTGCGTTTTTGCTAGACTGGAATCTTCTAAAGCATATACTATTTCGCGTCGGATATATTATATTATATAGCTGTGTTGTACTTTCGATAGAAGATTGTCTGCAGCGTCGCAAGTCTTCGAGTAAAGTCGGCATCAAGCTTTCTAGCTATGTCGCGAGCTTGGATCGGACAGAATAGAGCTAGACAGAGTCCTGATATAATTTGCCTGCAACGTGTTATATTGTGCAAAATGCTAGATTAAGACTACAAAAACTATATCATACTTACTAGCACGTAATACAAAACCACGCGTACGTATAGCAAGAATACAAGATCGGCACGACAGCTAGTTGTCTTGTACGTGTCATGCTTAAAGCCAGGCTTAAGTCTATTGGCGTAAGACGAATTGCGCGCTAGAGATTCGGAATTTAACGTCAGCAGCGTTAAAATACAACTAGGAATGAGACTCTTATTTTTGCAGCCCGGTTGATATTATATAACTTCTTTTAGAAGCATAGTTGTCGCTAAGATTCAATCGATTCGCTCGATATAAAATCTTATTTATCTATCTGTAGTCTAACAAGTTTTTCAACAGAATAAACAAATTTTCTAACAAATCCGAAGATCTCCGGGACTACGCTCCGTGCTACGGCGAGAACAAATAGTAATATTATACGATAAGTAGAAGCTATTTACAGTCGATATAAAGTAAAGACAAAGTTTAGTATTTGAGGACTCTAATCCGAGAATATCTATATATCTAGATTGTTGCTGACTTTGTTATGTTGAGAATTACTAGAGAGTTCTCGGTACGCAGAGAAGAATATTAGCTTAGAGTTATATATAGCGGTCTGTACATATCTATATGTTTCAAGCAGTAAAGCGGATATATAAGTCTTTAAAAATAATCTTCGCTACTGAGAGAGTATCTGAGCGCTTTTAGATTCTGTAATATGTGGCGTGCGTCTGCTCCTCGCTGGCGCACTAAGATGTAAAAGACGTGAGATATAATAAGCTTATATTACTATGCCTCAACTTTATGGGAATAGATAGTAGTAAGACTAATTGTTGAAGAACAACGAGGAACGAGCTTTCTCTCTATCTAATACTTGCTATGACGTAAGCGTCTGCTCCCCGCTTCCTAATTAAAAGAGGGGCTGTAACTATTCGGAACTTCTGTGTCAAGCCAAGATTACATGCTCTGCCAAACCCTAAGACGCTATCGCGTCGATAGCGCTATAATCTTACAGATTCTGAACGGAAAACATAGATATATTTGTCAATAACAAGGATTTGAAGAATAGCTACAACTACATTCGGACACTTATATTAAACTCTTATTACAATAAATAGTGCTGATTAGTTAACCAAAAAACTGTACAATACTTTTACTATTATATCAGAAGATTATTGAGTCTTTATCAGAATTGAACTTATGCTCTTGAATTATCTTATCTCTATTAATATAAAAGATACCGGAAAAGATATTGATTGATTCTGCTAACTGATATAGCTTTTTTTCTTCTTCTTTATGTACAATGTTCTGATCTTGTTCTATTGTTGAAAAGCTCTTATTTGCTATTTTATAATCGAGTTGTTCTTAGATTTCAGTTGATTGGAAGTTGCTAAGATTAGTTTACTTTTTGTTTGTAGTTTACAGAACTAAATAAAGTTTCAAAGCTCGAACAGTATATTTCAATAACCAAGATCTTTATTGTTCAAGAATTTTGTTATGTCTATATAATTCGCGTAGATATCAATAGATATATATCTATTTAGAAAAGCCGAATATTTTGACACAATCTTACAAAAATTAATTACAAGATATTTTCTAATTATTCTAGATCTATATTATCTCTTCAATAGCTCGAACTGACAACTCTTTATAGAATTATATAATTGCAATCTTTCTATCTTTGCTTGATTCCGATCTCGGAGTATTGTACGAAAATCTTGTCGTATTCTTGTTATAATCTCTGATTTTTACTGCAGAATTTCGAGAGCTTTATAATTGACTTAACAAAAATACTGAAGAAATCTACTGTCGATAATTGTCAAATCTGCAAAATCAGAGTTAAAATAGAAAGTTTCTATAAAGAGAATATTTTTTTTATGTTTATAGATATATTAAGTATATTGATTTGCACTATCTCTTAACTTTAACAGTGTTTATTCTATATCTAAAAAAATGCTCGAGCCGAAAATATTTATCTCTATATCTTGACAGACAATTTCGCTCATGCTATATATAACAAATATTAGCGATCTTATGCTCTATTAAAAGAAATCAGGTAAGCAGCTTACTTAATAGCTCTTGAATCAATAGTATTTGTACTATCTCTCTAATTGACAAGTAAAGACAAAGACTTTTGACCGTAATCGCCGATTGTATTCTATAACAACATAAATCGAAAGTTAATTACGTTCGCATTATAGCTATATATAATAATTTTAGTCTCAGGAAGATTATTGAGAAGAAACAATTTTGACTAGTATGCTGCAACATCTTTCGCGATCTATTTTAACTCTTGATTATCTATATAACTATAAACAATTACAATGCTAAGATCTGTAATTAGTTCTCGAAAATATAATACGACTAATACTTTCTTACTCGATCAAGATATTAATTTAATACAGTTTTACTACTTGCAGTTCTAGATTCGATCTCGACATAGACACGAATCGACTAGTCTTAGCTAGAATCTTATCTGTGTTTAAATATATTACGTCGCTTTTCCAGAATCAAAACTTGCGGATAATAGCAATTATAACGGTCTCGTTTCTACAAGACTGTCTCGTCAATAGAGATTGTATAACTTGGAAGAGAAAAAGAGCTGCGCAATCAATATGTCGTAAGTCGAGATATCTATTTACACGATGTATCTCTATTACGAACGTCCAGAACAAGACTCGATAGCGACAGACTTATCTACAAGAGTATAATTATTATAAAGATATATTATATATAATAACATGCGAGATAACAGCACGCAGATAGGAACAGGATTTGGAGAACATTTCCACAGCAATGAAGGTTCGCAGTTTATAGAAAACAGCTTTAGCATCGACAACAAGACAATTTATCTTTATTTCAACTAAGATAAATTCAGATTGTAATAAGAATTGTAAACACGTCGTCGAATCAACAGTTAGCTAAGATTATATTACAAGTTCAATTATATTATCTTCTCGCTTTCGTATTTAGCACTTCGAGATATCTCGAAATTCAATCCCGATATTTACTGGACAAGAAGAAATCTGTAGACTACTATATACTTGCTGTCTGCTATCTGACAAATTCTATATATAACGACAGCGAAAGAGAATCGTGATCTACGACTTAGACAGATCAGACAAGACGCAGATATATCTCAATTTTGCCGAAGATTATCGCGAAAAATAAGTATGTTCTGTCTGCTTTCGCTCTTGTCACGTAATAACGACGCTTTAGATTCTAAAGAATCTTGTAACTGAACGCGAGCAGCAAAGAGAGTTTGAAACAAAACTATCTGCAGATAGCTAAAGTCTGCGGACTAAAAACTCGAGTATCTGTTGTTCAGCAGTAGCGATCGAACAAAGTCGAGCTATAAATACTGATTTTCGATAACGCGAACAATTCTTGTCTGGATATCTCCGCGTACTTTCCGATAAGCAATCGAGAGATTGTACTGATTACAACGCGGAATCCGAATTGCAAGATTTATATTATCGTCGGATTGTATAAGCTGAATGCAGTAGCAATAGATAAAGAATTGAACAGAGTTTTCCTGTCTCTGTTCTCTATAGTTTTACTATTACTGATTAATATATATATAATACTATTATCTATTTACAACACTTATACTATATTCTATCAAGTATCTTTATACTAGACAGAGATGTTAATGCAAAAAGAAGTTAAGATCAGCTGGCAAGATCAGATAAAGTATCTTTTACTAAACAGATTTCTATTACTTTTCTCAACTTCTTACTGATATTTAATCTATTCAAGAAAACTCTAGATATAGTCTGAAGTATATATTGCTAACTTATATACAAACAAAAAGAACTTAGCAGATCCAGTAATAAGACTAATAAAAAGATAGCCGAACTATATAGTATCTTAAATCTGTTTCTTAAAGTATAATTGTCTTTATTATCTTTGATATGCTGTTAATATAGATTTGATAATCGCTAATGCAGCGATTTTAAAATCTGAAATACCAAAATCTGAAATATATAACTACAAGACAATTCTTTCTAATGCAGAGAAATATCGACTTTGCTTGCAAGAATTGTTAGATACTAGAGCTGCTATCAATCTTACAACTGAAATCGATAGAACTTGCAATAGTTGTCGCAGCCAATATATAGATCCGAGACTGATTATATTTCTCGAATTAATACAGAAATTCTCTCAGATAGTCGATATCTTTGTCAGCTCTTATTCTGATCTTGCGACATTAATATAAGAAGAAGTAAAACTTGCTCTACTTATATAATTTCTCTGTGGTTCAAGTATTGTCTTTAACTCTTGCAGATCGCAAATAACTATATATTTTATTTCAATCAACTGTCGATTCTCCTTATGAACCTCGGAAAGCAATGCTCTCGAATTGGTAAATTAGACTTATTATATTCTTCCTAAGAGCTACAGAAGGCGCTGTGTAACTACTACGCTGCTATTATACAGCTTTGTAGACACTCAATACAGTCTCTTCGAAAATCAGATATATATATTCGATGTTCTTCTTTCTAGTCCCATTATTCTTCTTTAATGCAGTTCTAGCGTTAAGATATTTCTAGTACATCTATAGCTATCCAAGAAACTATTGATCTTTTTCAAAGCTGAATTTGAACCGTATAAAGTTGAAATTACACGACTATCTCAAGAAGTTCAAGAAGAAGCATCTCTGGCGTCGAAGCAAGCTCAAAAACAAGAAAACAAGCTTCAAGCTATAGAACGTGCAGAGGCTAGACAAAATCGAGAAATCTTAATCAAGTTCAAGAACAATTACTACGCAAGCAAGACAGAAGAAAATAATCGACATTTGAATATCAATCGTCGTAGATTAGAGAGAAAACAATTCGAAGCTTTGAACAGTCTTTCGACTTACAATTATTACAAACTTTACAAGCAGATTTGCAAGAAGTGCGTATCTAATACGTCGATATAGATATGTGGAAACTGTAAAATACTAGTGCGTCTGCTTAGCGTCGACGCACTTATATATAAAAGATGTAAAATATAATAGACTTGTATTACTAGATCTCAACTATCTGAAATGTGTAGTAGTAAGACTAATTGTTGAAAAACAACAAGAGACTTGCTGACTCTCTATCTAATACTCGTTATAACGTGTGAGTCTGCTTTTCGCTTTCTAATCGTATAAAGCATTTGTGGTTAATTGTTGCTCCCGTAACTAACCGAGAAGACCTGCTCTGCTCTATCAAGTGGCGCTAGCGCGCCGATAGCGCTATATTCTTACAGGAATCCAGTATTTTATATATAACTCTCTGGAAAGCTCAAAATTCTTTGATTGATTGGCAGATATAAGTATATAATAGTTTCTTGTATTTCAGCATCGCTTAAAGAAAATCCAGTAGAATCAGAGAAGTCGGTTACAAGATTCCGTCTCTTGAACAATCTTACAACACTATTTTGCTGATGCAGTTCAAGCGCTAATATAATTGATTATCTAATCGAGACTATATTGCCGAAAGATGTTACAGCTAGACTGATCGCCGGGCCGGGTTTCGGTATCAACATTCTGGCCCGACCCAGATACTCGGTACCAACCTCTTGACTCGGCTCGGAATCGACCCGAGTCAACGATTTCTTGACCCGGCCCGATCGACTCGCCAAGCAATCGAAAATGACGTCAAAATGCCAAGATTTTCTATTTTTAAAAAAATTCGCATTATTTGAATTACTAAAAATAGTTTAAAAATAATAACGCACAAATAACATATAAATGCATTATCTAAATGCATTACTATATAATATTATAAACAAATTAATTAAATTAATCAATTTGATTAAGTTGATTAATGCACTTTTTCAAAAATAATCTAAATTTTTCGAGTCTTGACGAGTCGGGCCGAGTTATACGCTAAGTACTTCATACCTACCCTTTGACTCGACCCGAATACTCGGGCCAAGATTTCTGACCCGAATCGGGTCTTGGCGAGCCGGGAACCCGGCTCGAACTCGATGACCCGGCTCGACGCGACCAGTCTAGTTACAGCATTTTTCTTGTACCGCTTTGATAATCAGGAATCTTTGAGAGCAAGAACAATTATTAAAAGTGTTGCGAGACAGTTGATAAATTATCTGTCTGCAAATATATTTCGCCGATTTAATTACAGAAACATCGATAAAGTAGCTATTATTGAATTTCTTAAAGCTATACTGGATTATAGTTGCCAATACTTTATTATGCTGAATAGACTAGATAAATGCGAAGAAGCGCAGCTCAAGAAAGTTGCTGAGATCTTCTATAATCTGTTGCTTCTCTCTCGGTTGTATATACAGTTTTTTTGGTCTAGTCGTCCAAATGTACACAATTAGCTGCCGGAGAGATTCTTAAGCAAGCAGTATATCAACTTAGGAACTATAGAGATTTAAGACAAAATTGCTAGCGATATTTGTACATTTATTTGTATTACACTTGAAGAATAGTTGGAAGACAAGACATCGGACAGCTTCTTACAGCATCAGAAGAAATTTGACATTAACCGATATCTTAACCGGGAGATCGTAGACAGATTGTGCGGAAGTCTTTTTGTTTTTTGTATTGACTCTGGGATAGCATGTTGCTAGCATCTCTTAAAGAGAGATAGAGTTTGCTGTGTCTTCGTGTAACTTGCATTGCCTTCTAGCCGGAGGATTTGATTCAAGAGCATTTACTCTCCAACTTTTCTCAGTATAGAAGATACATCGATGCTTTTGATTTATGCTTATTATTATCTCCCGCTATTGTTTGTGATCCGTCTGCAGAACCCACGCGATATAAAGATTTAGCGCTCGCACGGACTTTGTTGTTGAGACTAAGAATCAATAGTTTTTCCGCTATTCAAACAAGATTCAAACTGTCGCGCTTGGGCCATATAGCTAGAGAATAACGGTTATTTTCGATCTTTTCTTTCGAGAACTTACTTTCTTCAAGAAAGAAAAGAGTCGAGATTGACTGCACAACATATACTCGATCTCTAGCAATATATATATTCTGTCTTGTCTATTCGCTACTTATCTCCGACGCAGCCCCAAGTAAGCATCTGGACCGTGCGATGTTGACTTCAAAACGATTTCTGGATCAGATAGCTCTTCCGCTGAATCGACATTTTCCAAATATCGAATCTGGCGAAAAGCCTCCGCTGGGTTGTCTACAGCCAACGATTTTTTCGTGGCATTCTCTATGGTCGATCAACGAGACTTTCGATAGCATGGGATAGCTAAATTTCGCTGCTGTCTCATCATACTTGACTGTGTGGGGAAAGTCTAATATCAGAAAGTATAGAGTCTAGATAACGAAAAAATTTACCAGACAAAATCTTTAAGTTATATATTATTCAGACTGATCTTTGTTTGCATATAAAAAAGCTAACATTTACACTCCAGATAAATAATTCGGTTATCAAATTATACAACAAATCGAGACACGTTGTAAGCAATAACTTTGCGTCAGCTCAGTACTTAAAGTCGGAGTTATTCTCTGTTCAAGCGACTATCTAAAGACGAGATCAAGATTGGACTTGAATAATCTCAATTTTATTTATATCTTGATTCTCTCGAATTTATCTTTATCGTCAACTGCGCAACCGGCAAGATAGTGTATTTCAACACTGAAGACATTAACAACGAAGTCGAAAATCTCGACAACTATAGAATATCCAACATTATTTTTATAGTCGCATACTCTCTTCTTTTCGGCGCAGCATGCTTCTTTCTCTAGTATTACCGCAATCACGCGGTAATCAGAATCCGCAATATATTACTGTTGCTTATGTCGTTTCTGACTCTTCATGTATTTCTGTTCATGATCTCCGTCGTATACACTCTGAACGAAGTATACTTCTGCCAGATCGAGTTCTGATGCATAAGTCTGTGCCTGCTCATTGATATTGGGCTGTTCCAGGCTCAGAATCAGCAGCTTCTGATTGTCAGCAGTCAGCAAGCTAGACTTATTATCAATAAGAACTATTTCAAGCCCTTGCCGCCTAAGCCGAAAAAAGAATATGGGAGTATAAGCTATTGAACTTTCCGTCTCAAATGTTGGTAGAGAAATATGCGCTCAACACGCAGATATAAAGCCTACGTCGCTCTTGGGATTGTAGTTCAGATAAGTACCTGGCACAATCATTCTTGATATAACACTGCTAATAACGTCTTGATTGTAGTTCGTCGTATCTTTCGTCATATACAATATCTCTCGCAAATTCAATCGGTATAGCGTGGTGTTAAAGCATACGATCCCTGGGGTCTATCGTCAAGGATGGGAATAGTAAATAGACTGCCGCGATAAGATCGAAAAGGAGTAAAGACTGATGGGAAACAAGAGCGCCGTCCGTCGTATGACAATTCTTGTGGAATTACTTTTTCGGTCTATACTTGCTTTGGAAGGTCCGTCTGATTCAAGATATCTATCACTGGCGTTTGCAAACCATATTGGCGATTGTTGCCGAATAAGAGAGCCGCATCCGAATACTTGTGAAACTGCTAACCATGTTAGGCTTCCGGGGACTCCACTATGGCTGGCAGCTACGTATAGTACTACTTTTGCCTCGATCAACAAACGCTGGACTCCTTCTATATAGTGCGTGGTTCCCCACTATGCCATCCCAATAGCGCAACCTTCAAGCGCCGGCACATATATCCAATGGACTCCCTCGACGTCTGCCTCGCCGGCAGTTACAACAGCCTGCAGATGTACGTCTCCTGCATAAAACTCAACAGCAAAAACATTATCTTCCTGAAACGCGTCCTGGACTTCAAGCGCCAGTGCAAGAAGCTCTTTATCAGCATCTGCAAGTCCGACACCGAGTTCCGCCGCGCTCGCGGCGTTATGTTCCGCGTCGCTCTCGCCATCTACGTCGCCCTCGTGCACTGCCAAACCGCGTCCTACCCCATCAACGTCGAGTCCCACATCTATACCCGCCTCGACGCCATCTCAAGGCTCCCAATCGTGCCAACCGTACAGTTTGGACCTTAAACCAAACCGTTTGACCTGAATTTATCGCAAACGGTGCGTTTTTGAGGCAATACTAAACTGCACTGTTTGCACTGTTAGTGCACTGATAGTGCGGTGCTTTTTAGGCTATATAGAGGATCTTTTATAGTAAATATCCACCCCTTCTGCGGACATTTAGATATCCTCGTCCACCTCCACCGCCGCCGCCATAACGGCATTTAAATCCTCATCTGTATATATACCAGCTTGCATCCAATACTTGACGCACTCTAATGCTTCCACCGTGTCCGCTTTTAAGCTCGCTCTTTCGTCACTGATAATGTGCTTGGTAGACGAGAATATGCGTTCCGGTTCAGATAACATCGCCAGTATAGAAAAGGTATCCATAGCCATCCGTGTAAGCATCGGTAGTCGACCTCTTTGCCTCTCCCACCAGGTGATAATGTTGATCTTGCCATAAACAAGCGGCTCGTTTAGAAACTGCTCCAACTCATCCACCGCCGTCACCGGCTGCGTTGCATCTATTTATCGCAGGAATTCTGGAGTCTCTGCCTTCTCTATAGCTGCTTCAGGCGGAGGTCTTGTAGATGTAGAAGTATTGTAGTAGGTTCCCCACAGTTCCTGCAGTTGCTGTCTTGCCTGTTCGATCCAATCTAATTGCCAGTGGGCGGTGAAGTAAGACATCTTTCTTGTAGGATCGAGAGCATTGGCGGCAATATAGATAGAGGCACGATCAACGTCCTTGTTTCAGTATTTCTTGAGCTTCTTCCATCCAGCATCAATAGCTAGCTTTATGAAGTTGTCCGCAGTGTGCAAAAGAGCTCCGAGCTCGTATCTATCAAGAAGGAAGTCTAATGATGGAAGAACTCTATTGATCGTGGCATGTCGCCTCTCTGTATATTTGGTGATCTGAAAGAACGGCGCTAGAAAGTCTCTTATGCTAGTCAGCGTCCTCCAATCACTGGCGGTCAGTATATTATCAGATAGATCAGGATCGTCATCTATAAACGACTGCAAGAACGGCTTGGTTCGATCAATTAACCAATCAAGCATTATATATCAGAAGTTCCATCGAACGCGGTGATCTCTTTTAGGCATCAAACCCTTACTTAACCGCCTAAACTTCTGTATTCTTTGCGGACTTCGCATGATATAAACAACAATATTGTGCAGTCTGTCTTGCGGCCCAAGCTTCCTATAGTTTTGAAGCTCTATATCAGAAGAACCGTTGTTTTCGTCTTCGCTGCTATCGTCTCTACGGCGATCTTCAATATCAGAATGCTTGCCGAAAAGAAACGCCTGAACGGATAAATTGATGACGTAATCAATGCAGCGAAGACAATGCTCAATTGGATTATAGTGAACGCCGTCCATCTCTTGAAAATTTGCCGCGATGGCCTTAGGGTTAGGGTTAGGGTTAGGGTTAGGGTTAGGGTTAGGGTTAGGGTTAGGGTTAGGGTTAGGGTTAGGGTTAGGGTTAGGGTTAGGGTTAGGGTTAGGGTTAGGGTTAGGGTTAGGGTTAGGG